>Ga0210377_10000400_pt1 | contig 41448 bp, 42 predicted proteins | sample PLM4_65_b1redo_FD_155480 | JGI IMG/M metagenome (GOLD analysis project Ga0210377, IMG submission 155480) | Groundwater sediment microbial communities from an aquifer in East River, Colorado, USA - PLM4_65_b1 redo | ecosystem: Environmental > Terrestrial > Soil > Riparian zone | place: USA: East...
TAAAGGCCACTGCTGCAGGCGCGAATCATACGGTCGGGCTCAAAGAGGACGGGACCGTCGTGGCTGTTGGAGATAACTCGTATGAACAGTCGCCGGCTGTCTTCCCATGGACGAATATAAGGACCATTGCTGCAGGCGCGAATCATACGGTCGGGCTCAAAGAGGACGGGACCGTCGTGGCTGTTGGAGATAACTCGTATGAACAGTCGCCGGCTGTCTTCCCATGGACGAATATAAAGGCCATTGCTGCAGGCGCGAATCATACGGTCGGACTCAAAGAGGACGGGACCGTCGTGGCTGTCGGAGATAACTCGTTAGGCCAGGCGCCGGCTGTCTTCCCATGGACGAATATAAAGGCCATTGCTGCAGGCGCGAATCATACGGTCGGACTCAAAGAGGACGGGACCGTCGTGGCTGTTGGAGATAACTCGTTAGGCCAGGCGCCGGATGTCTTCCCATGGACGAATATTATGCCTATTTGCGATCCTGCAGACGCGGCAACTCCGGATGTCATTCCGCCAATTACAACATCCATGATGACAGGGACACTGGGCAATAACGTGTGGTATGTGTCTGATGTGCAGATTACATTGACCGCAACAGACAATGACGGCGGCTCGGGCGTTAAGGAAATACGTTATGCCATTGACGGCACAGAGACCGTCGTGCAGGGAAGTGAAGCCTCGCTTTCAATCGTGAGCGATGGGACCCGTACAGTGACCTTCTATGCAATCGACAATGCAGGAAACGTGGAGATGCCGGCTCATGTGATGAGCGTCAAGATCGATAAAACATCTCCGTCGAACCCTTCTCTGGCCGTTAGCTCGGCGGTCCTCTGGCCGCCTAATCATAAAATGTTGAACGTTTTGATTGGAGGCTTGGTTGCCGATGGCGGATCGGGAATTGCTTCAACAATAATTACCGTAACCGACGAATACGGAATCTACAATATGACTGTTCACGGTTTCGGAAGCGTGATCCGGCTCGAGTCCTGGCGTGAAGGCACGGATATGGACGGCAGGCGGTACACTATTACTGCCGTCACAACTGATGAAGCGGGAAACAAGTCAACAGGAACGACAACAGTGCTCGTCCCGCATGATATGAATTAAAAAGTTGATTGGCCTCGGCGTGACGCGGATGAGCCATAGGAAATAGCGTTTGAAATTTTGAGAGGGGCAGGCGATTCGCCTGCCCCTCTCAGTTTCTTATAAACAATTATACACGAGACTAGGAAGCGCTACCAGTAAGGATCGAACGACCGCCCCTGCGGAGCAGCCGGTCAACCTCCCCCTTAGATATCCTTCTAAGGCGAATTTCTACAGAAAAAAGAATGAACTTAACAAGCATGGATCATGCCCGTGTCGGCAATTCTTTTGTTCCTTAAGCATTGCGAGCCATGCGCAAAATCAAAGACCGTATGTTCTCTTTATACAGATGAGCCAGTCTGAAAATACGAAGGTTGTCAAAACCTGAACCTTGAACTTCTCCACTGGACATTTACGGAAACATGTAGTAAAGTTTTTAATCAAATGCGGGGAATGCTTTCCTCTCGGATTTGAATCGAACGAACGAGGAAGCGAGTAATAAAGCTCGTCAAAACTAAATCCGCAAAACGTTGCTCTGCCGGATCCTTTCCCGTAATAAATATTTTTGGAGATATTTTTTTTGAATAACATTATTCCAATACAAGAATTAGTTTCACGTCGGGATAGGTGCAAAAATCTCCTTCGTCAATTTATCCCTCAAGCGCAGGGGATATTACTATTCTCTCGTTTAAATATTTATTATTTCTCTGGTTCATTTGCGAATGGAGTTTTCTGGTTGCCTTTACGTGGTGAACCGGTCTTGTTTTGCAGGCGTGGAGTTGAAAGATCCAAGATTGAGTCGCCTCTAAATCATATTTGCTCATTTACGTCTTATGGTGATATTGGATCAATCCTTAACGGATTGGGTTTTTCTTTACCAGAACAGGTCGCCGCTGAGATGAATGGGTTGTCGTGGGCTCTCTCAAACAGTCTCACAAAAAACTTTTCTTCCCACCACTTTATTCCCGCAGATAAAATAATAGGTATGAGCCGAGCTAAAAAGTCAGACTGGGAACTCAATATCCTGCGGGAAGCAGGCTCCAAACATGCAAGATGCCTGACCAGTTTGCTACCACAATTTCTTCATGAGGGAATCAGTGAACTTGAGATATGTCATAAAATCTCAGAACTCTTCTTTTCCGAAGGCCATCTTGGAATCTTACGAATGGAAAATTACGGAGAGGAAGTATTTCTTGGACATATCTCAGTCGGAGACAGTGCTAATTATCCAAGTGCCTTTAACGGCCCTGTTGGTCTTCGCGGTGTTCATCCGGCGACACCGTATATGGGGTCAGCAGAGGTCAAATGGACGGCGGGGAAGCCCCTTATCATTGACAATGGGTTTACCCTTGGTGGTTACATAACAGATAAGACCCAGGTTTACTGGCTTGGCAAAATCGAAAATATGCCGGCGAATGCCATCGAAGCTCATAACTTTTGTATCGGTCTGCAAAATGAAATTGCAGAATCTCTGAGGCCGGGAATACTGCCTAGTGCTCTCTGGAACCGTTGCCTTGCTGAAGTTGAGCGCTCTCAGTGGAAGAATGGATTTATGGGATTGGGGACGAATAAAGTATCTTTTGTGGGCCATGGCATCGGACTTGCGATTGATGAATATCCCGTACTGACAACTGGATTCGATTACCCCCTTGAAGCAGGGATGACAATTGCTCTTGAACCTAAAATTGGCATTCCCGGATTCGGAATGGTGGGAGTCGAAAATACTTTTGAGGTTACACCGTCGGGAGGAAAATGCTTAACCGGTGAAAACTTCGATATAATATCGGTTTAAACGAATAGCACAACTAGACTCCGCACCAGACAGCAGTAATGCCATTCACTATCACGCATCGCGCACTTGCTCTCACGTAAGCAAAACCCTGAAGACGATACGCATCAGCTTCTATTACTTAAGTTTTATTGCCATTCTGCGCGTTAAATTTCTTTGCTATACTAATATTTATCAGGCATATAACCATTGCTACTCCCGAATCCTAATGAGTGAATTATCACCATGAAAGAACTATGAGCAATTTTTAATATCCTATCTCCACGTCAGTTATTATAATCACTTTTCATCGGATCATTTTTTATTGGTGTATTAAGGAGGAATCTATGAGTGACTATCACGTCAGCAGAAGGTTTTTCTTGAAGACCGTGGGCGCATTCACCGTACTGAGCATCTCGGGTGAGTTTCCTGCCGAACTGCTGGCAGCGGTTGATGAGCGGATGCTTGTCAAATATCCTGAAAAGACTGACATGATCCTGCTCACCGCGCGTCCGCCCCAACTCGAGACGCCGCTCAGCTATTTCCGGGAGCTGATTACCCCGAACGAAGCTTTATATGTGCGGTGGCACAATGCCAACATCCCTACGTCGGTGGACACGGAACAATGGAGGCTTAAGGTTTGGGGCAATACGGAAAAGGAAATGCAACTATCCCTGAATGACCTCAAGACGAAGTTCGAAAAAATTACCTACACGGCAGTCAGTCAATGTTCAGGCAACGGCAGGAGTTTCTTTGAGCCGCGGGTCATCGGCGGCCAGTGGAAGAATGGCGCCATGGGGAATACCACCTGGTCCGGCGTTCGACTCAAGGACATTCTGAATGCCGCGGGGCTCAAACCAGGGTCCACAGAAGTTTCCTTTAACGGTCTTGACATGCCTGTACTTCCCACGGTGCCCGATTTTGTCAAGAGCCTGCCGGTCGATAAGGCGCTGGAAGACGATATCATGGTGGCATATGAGATGAATGGCCGGCCGCTTCTCATGCTGAACGGATTTCCGGCCCGCCTCATCGTACCCGGATGGTATGCAACCTACTGGGTCAAGGCGTTGACCGAGATCACTGTTGTTACAAAGCAGTTCAATGAGTTCTGGATGAACCCGGCATACCGGATCCCGGATACTCCGTGCGGGTGCATAGAACCGGGATCGAAACCGAACAAGACAATACCCATCAACAGGATGACCACTCGTTCGCTGATTATAGACCCTCCGGCGGGGGCGAAGTTCAAACCTGGCAGGCCCGTAACCGTGTCGGGGATCGCATTTTCAGGAGGGTATACCGTCAAGGACGTGATCGTTTCAGTGGACAACGGCAAAACATGGAACAAGGCTGAACTCGGAAAAGAACTCGGTAAATATTCCTGGATCCAGTGGTCATACGCCTGGAAACCGTCGAAGCCGGGAAATTACACACTGATGGCGAAAGCAACGAACAGTGTTGGCGAATCCCAGCCATTCGAGGGATTGTGGAACCCGTCGGGATATCTGTGGAACAAGGTTGAACCGGTCGACGTAAGGGTACAATAGGGGGTAACCATGAAACGTGCGATGATAGCAGTCATAATAATGTTGGTGGCGCTTCTTTATGGAACTGCATATGCGCAAGATGCTGCGTCTAAAGCCTCGCCAAGCGAGGGAGCGATACGTTCCATAACCATTCCCTCCATACGCATTGAACTGAAGGAAGGAGAAGGCCGGGTAAAGACGGAAACGTACTGCAATATCTGCCACAGTGTGGACTATATTACCATGCAGCCCAAATTCCCGCGGACACAGTGGACTGCAACCGTGAATAAAATGATAAAGTCATTCGGCGCTCCTATTCCGCCGGAAGATGCGGGAACGATCATTTCCTATCTTTCTGCAATGTACGGCACAGGAAATTAGATGATATTTCTCTCTACCGGAGGACGGCATGTGTGACGCGGAGACGGCAAACAAAAGACCCGGGACAAAGACCATTCCTGTTCAGGAGGCCATCGGAACGGTGCTAGCCCATGACATCACCGAGATACGTCCCGGAGAATTCAAGGGACGCGCTTTTAAAAGAGGTCACGTTGTCAGGAAGGAAGATATATGCCACCTGAAGAGGCTCGGCAAGGATCACCTTTTTGTCTTGAATTTGGCTGAAGACGAAATACATGAAGACGATGCGGCATTCGCATTTGCGAAGGCCCTCATGGGATCCGGTGTTGCCATTGAAGGGGAGCCGAAAGAGGGAAAGATAAATATCATTGCCGAAGCGGATGGACTCCTTAAGATACAGAAGGACGCCCTCCTGGAATTCAACCTGCTGGGTGATGCCATGTGCGCCACGCTTCATAACAATACGGTTGTTAAAAAGGGCCAGATTGTGGCCGGCACGAGGGCCATTCCCCTGGTTGTCAAGAAAGATATTGTACAGGCGGCGACCGCAATCGGCAGGAAAGCCGGACAAATAATCAGCATCAGGAACATGAGACGACCGAAAGCGGGTGTGGTCATAACCGGGAACGAAATTTATTACGGCAGGATACAGGACGCTTTTGCGCCCATAATCAGCGAGAAGATAAAAGCACTTGGCGGTGAAATCGTCGGATTATACTTTGCGCCGGATGATGAAGCGGAAATAGAGTCCCGGTTGCAGGAGCTGCTGCGTGCAGGCGCAGACCTTCTCATCACAACCGGCGGCATGTCCGTCGATCCCGATGATGTTACACGGTTTGCCATCAGGAAACTAGGCGCTACGGACATAACCTATGGCTCCGCGGTACTGCCTGGGGCTGTGTTTCTCGTGGCATATCTCGAAGATGTCCCCATTCTGGGCATTCCCGCATGCGGCATGTATGCGAAGACGACGGTATTGGATGTGGTCCTTCCCCGCGTTCTAGGAGGTGAGAAGATCGGGAGGCGAGAACTGTCAGAACTCGGTCATGGTGGCTTATGCATGAAGTGCGACCACTGTCGTTACCCTGTCTGTCCTTTTGGCAAATAAGGGAAAAACAGCAGAGTTTAATAATCAATTTCCATGAACTGTGGAACAATGTATCATTATTACCAGTAAGTCGCTAGCAGTCGAACGGTACCCCTCGACAGAATTATAGATGAAGATCGGATTTTCATGCATCTCATTCATGCATAAGCCGATTCGTCAGCCTGTGGGCTGGTCTGATCGGCAGATTTGCGGAGAGTTTCTCGGCGGCCTTTATTTCATGAGATGGTACACTGGATTGTGTCTTTATAAGCGTCCCAAGAGCTATTGGTGTCCCGCCTCTACCCCTTTCACACCTAACGCCTTCAGAAATGCATCCTTAACCCCTGGACTTCTTATGGAAGCCGATCCGTAAGGAGATCATAAAACGGCGCCATACTCATAGCCGCGGGCCTTTGCGATTGAGTCCAGATGTAGCGTTGCCAGGTCCTCAACAGTCAGCATCTCAGGAGATGTGGGACTAAAGGAGGTTATGACTTTGAGGTAACCGTGGCACTTATCGCAGACCTCCACCCACATTGTTTCGAGATGGCTTTCAGTATAAAGGTGTTTGAGGGTACGGTGATCCTCGTTTCCACAATACATGCACTGCAATCGGGGAAATTTCCAGTCGGCGCCGCATTGGCCGCATCGCAGGTGCTTGACCTGATCGTTCTCCTGCAGTTCAGCAAGTGTCGCAACGGCCCCGCACATGAAACAGGTACTTTTGTGCCAGGGTATTCCCTTGACCAGAGGCGTCAACTGCCTGCACCATTCGCGCAAGGCCGGCTTGAGCGCGTTCTGCGCGAGCGTTAAGGTAAGACCGGGATCGAGCCCCAAATCCTTTGACACGGACACGACCGCATCTTTATCCCCGGCAGCGACCTTCGATAGCAGTGTTTCTGCCTCCAATGAGTTCTCTTCAAGGGCTGTCCTGATACGGCGCGCTGCTGTGTCAGGTTCAGTCCTTGACGAAAACCACGGAAGCCGCAGCTTAAGCTTAGGCGGCTGATCTACACTGACGGCCTTCTCAACTGCTGCAACAAGCTTGATCATCAGTGTTCGCGCTGCCTCGACGTCGAAGTCGAGGTCCAGGCCGGAGAGGAGGGGCACCCCTGATGTCATCTTCTCCCGCACTTGGCCGGTCGTGAGGGATATGGTCCCGGGGTGAAGATCAGCGTCGCGCAGAAGCGGCAGAATGGCTTCATAGACCTTCGCTGCATCTTTCAGTTCCGGCAACTCATTTGCCAGCGTGCGAAGACTTTGGACGAGTGGATCAACAGTGTCGGTAGAATAAAATTGCATTGGTCCTCACGAATCGCCGTGAAAAAGGCGGGTCTGGATCCGCGTCCTTAGAGTTCCTTACATCTGCCCCGCCTGCACGAGGGCGATGCGAAGCAGCGCGCCGCCGAATAGAATGAGTAAAGCGCTCAGCATTACCGGGTTTGTCGCGGCCGTGCCTGGACGGTGGCTGCTCCATTGAAACCAAAGGGGAACAAGAATGCCGAGCAGGACGGTCCCGCCCCAGAACAGGAACCCATACCAACTCAGCAGAAGCGGAGCCGCATATCGTCCGGCAACGATGATCATGAGCATAATGATTGCAAGCTCGACGATCATGGCATCGCGATCGAATTTCTGCAGCCGCTCGAACATATCACCAGCCCCGGTCTTTTGCCGTGCCATGGCAAGGACGATGGCAGCTGCGCCGGTCGAGGCGCCCGATGCGATAAAGAGAGAGCCAAGCAATGGATCCGTCGCCGCCCACAGCGGGCGCGCCGTGATGTTCAGCAAAACGCCGGTGTAACCCGCGACGAAAAAGCCGGCAGCCGAGCCGATCACCGCGTAAACCTTGCGCGGGATCCGGTTATAGAGGTTCGCGAAGGGCGCGGACTTGAGACGCCCGTCGACAACCAGGTTGTCCAGAAAGGACAGCAGAGTAAAGCCTCCGAAGACCATCAGCGCCCACGACCCCACGGACAATGGCGATTGCAGATTAATATAGGGTATCCCGCTTTTCGTATAAAAAAACAGGTGCCAGAAGCGTTCGGGCCGTCCGAGGTCGGCGATGAGCAGAATAGGCGTAATACAGATCAGCGGAAAGGCAATATAATAGGCGAGCCGGCTGATCTCGCGGTGCTTTTCTTTGCCGAAGAGTTCCACCAGTGAACCGATAAAGTATGCGCCCGCTGAGACGCCACCGATGAAGAAATACATGGAAATATAGAACCATTCCCAGTGAGGTACTTGAGATTCAAGAGCCATCATGGTAACACCCCCTTGTAACAGATAAGCACCAAAATCCAAATCTCAAATCCCAAATCCTAAATAAATTTCAATCACGAAACTCCAAACGTTTCGGTCATTGCTTATCGGAATTTAGAGGTTATTTGAGATTTGGCGCTTGTACTTTGGAATTTTGTCAAATTACTCCTTTTCCTTCTTCATTCCCCGTTCGCGGAAACTGATCAACGCGGCCACGGCAACTGCTATGGCTGTTATCACGGTAATGGCCGCGGAACGGAACAGCCGCCGCTGCGGCACAACCGGATGTTCCGGCTGCCCGTACACCGGCGGGTTGTCCATGAAAAGGTAGAAGACATTCAGGCCGCCGGCTTCTGTTAAACCGTAGATGTTCGCCTTCGTGTTCCCCAGTGCCTTGAGCTGGGCCAAGCGGGCGTCAGCCCTGGCCTTGAGGTCCGATACCTCGCCAAAGGTGATGGAGCCGGTAGGACATGCCTTGGCGCAGGCCGTGCCAAGGCCATTGTGGATGCGGTCGTTGCAGAGCGTGCACTTGTGCACCGTGCCCGATTTTTCGCTGAAGGAGATCACGCCGTAGGGGCATGCCGGGATGCAGTACTTGCATCCGATGCAGACGTCCTGCTGAACGAAGACGTTACCCATGTCGGTCCTGATAATGGCCTTCACGGGGCAGGCATTCAGACATCCCGCGTCATTACAGTGTTTGCAGGAATCGCTTGAGAAGAACCAGCGACCCTCGGAGCGGTCCTCGCTAAACTGTTCTATGAAACGTACATGACGCCAGTCCGTGGCCGAGAGCTGACCGGTGTTGTCGTACGAATTTCCCGTGAAGTTGAACGCAACCAAATAGGGCCGGTCAGGGACTTTGTGAAAGTGCGACGGCTCTCCTTCGAGTTCGTTCCATTCCTTGCATGCGACCTGGCAGGCCTTGCAGCCGGTACAGATCGAGGTGTCTACGAACATTCCCTTTGCCATTACGCAGCACCCCCTCTCTTGCCAGCGCGGACATCACAGGTGAAGACCTTTCCCTCGTGGATCGACACATTCGGGTCGGCAACAAGGGCGCTTAGGTTATTCACCACGTCGCCCTCGGCATGCCCCTGCCAGCCCCAGTGCCAGGGTAGGCCGATCTCGTGCACGGTCTTTCCATTGATGATGAAGGGACGCATGCGCCGGGTCACGAGCGCCCTTGCCTGGACCTTGCCGCGGGCCGTCTCGATGGTCATGTACTCGGCATTCTTGATGCCTTTCTCGGCCGCGAGCTCGGGGGATATCTCGCAAAAGAGCTCGGGCATGAGCTCCGCAAGCCATGGCAACCAGCGCGTCATCACGCCGGTCAAGTGATGCTCAGTGAGACGATACGTGGATACAACGATAGGATATTTGGGGTCGGCAACCTCGTGATAGGGATTTCCCGGAATCTTCCATGTTTTCGCAACGGGGTTCGACTGCTGCTTGTACAGCAGGTTGGCCACGGGCGATTCATAGGGCTCGTAGTGCGTGGGAAGCGGCCCATCCACCAGGCCTGCGGGAGCAAAGAGCCACGCCTTGCCGTCCGCCCGCATGATGAAGGGATCGTTGCCCGAAAGCCAGTCAAAGCCGATGCCATTGTCCTTGCCGCGAAAATTTGGGGCCTTCGTGGGCTGGAAGTCGATCCCTTCGCCGGATGGAGAGACCCATGAGCCGCGGATGGTCTTGCCGCTCGGGTCTTTCACTTCCTTGTTCGGGTCCCAGTAGACGAGCTTTTTCTTTTCCGACCAGGGCCTGCCCTGGAGATCGGCCGAGGCGCGGTTGTACATGATGTGGCGGTTTGCGGGCCAGGCAAAGCCCCAGTTGGGCGAGATCCAGTTGTCTCCCTGGCGGTTCGCGGCCCGGTTCTTGCCTTCCTCGGGGATCACGCCGGTATATATCCATGCCCCGCACACGGTAGATCCGTCTTCCTTGAGGTTTGCGAACGAAGGGAGTGGCTTCTTGTCCTCCCACGTATAGCCGTTGATCTCTTTCAGGACCTTGTACGCCGAAGGCTCGTCCTTGATCCTGAAATTCGCGATCTCCGGCGGTTCGGGATCGTACTCCCAGTAAAGATTCTTGATCGCCCAGTCGTGATCGTTCTTTGATCCGGCATACATCTTCTTGAGTTGTTTCCCAAGATGGTAGGTGAACCAGATGTCGCTCCGTGCTTCATCGGGTGGGTCGGCCGCCTTTGCATGCTGCTGCAGGAGCCGCTGGGTGTTGGTAAAGGAGCCTTCCATCTCGGACACCATCGCGGCAGGAAGGAAGAAGACCTCGGTCTTGATATCCGAAGGCTTTACTTCTCCCTCCGTGACCTCCGGCGAATTTCTCCAGAATGCAGAGGTCTCGGTCTCAAAATAATCGCGCACCACCATCCAATCGAGCTTTGCGAGCGCCTTGCGCTGGAAGCGTGCGTTCTGGCCGCCCACGGCCGGGTTCTGGCCCATGACGAAGAAGCCCTTGATCTTTCCGTTCATCATGTCGACAAACATCGGCAGATGGGAATGGTCCCCGGTGATCTTGGGGTGATAATCGTATCCGTAATTGTTCTCTTTTGTCGCCGCATCACCCCACTGGGCCTTGAAATAGGAGACCGCGAACTTGGGATAGTTCCCCCAATAGCTCGTCGCAAGCGGCACGGCCTCGGTCAGGATAAAATCCTTGAACGTGTCGTGGTTCTTGCGCGCATCCGGCATGTTCAGATACCCGGGCAGCGAGTGGTACAGCGTGGCGATGTCAGTGGAGCCCTGGATCGTCGCATGGCCGCGGAGCGCAAGTACTCCTCCGCCGGGCCGGCCGATGTTGCCGAGCAGGGCCTGAAGCATGCCTGCGCACCGGATGATCTGCACCCCCACCGTATGCTGCGTCCAGCCAACGGCATATACAATGTTCGATGTTTTATCGCGGCCTGAGTTATTGAGGAGTGTCTCCGCAACCTGCAGGAACTTCTCCTTCGAACAGCCACAGACCTTCTCGACCATCTCGGGCGTGTAGCGCTGGTAGTGCCTCTTCACGATCTGAAACGCCGTATGAGGATTCTTGAGCGTCGGATCGGTCTTGGGCCTGCCGGGCACCTTCTGCAAGAGAAGATCGGTGAAGGTCTTCGCTTCAGTCACAGATGGCGCTGGCGCAGGATTCCGCTGATAGGACCAACTGGAGTTCGAGTAGGCCTTCCCGTCCTCCGAGAGACCGGAGAAGTGACCATCCAGCTCATCCGTGTCCTTGAAATCCGCGTTCACAAGCGTTGCCGCATTCGTGTAATTGGCAACATACTCTTTAAAGAACGGGTCCGTGTTCCAGCGCTCACTGTTGATGACGTGATTGATGATGGCGCCGAGAAAGGTGATGTCCGTGCCCGCCCGGATGGGTGCGTGGATGTCGCACATTGCCGATGTTCTGGTAAAGCGCGGGTCCACATGCATCAGAACCGCCCCGTGGTCTGTCTTGGCTTTCAAAGGCCAGCGGAACGCCACAGGATGGCACTCGGCCATGTTCGAACCCATGATCATGACAGCGTCGGAGTTGACGAGATCGCGCGGGAATGTAGTCGAACCGCCGCGACCGAAGGAGACCCCCAGACCGGGGACCGTGGAAGAGTGTCATATTCGAGCCTGGTTTTCGAGGTAGACCACGCCCAGGGCGTGCATAAGTTTCTGGTGAGTGTAGTTCCACTCGTTATCCATGGTCGCGCCGCCAAGCGAGGCGAGGGCATAGGTGTTCATCACGCGTTTTTTGATCGTGCCGCCCTTGCCGTCCGGCATGTCCTGATACTCATTAAAATTATCGTCGCGGGTCTTTTTCGTGAGCTCGGCGATCCGGTCCATGGCCCAGTCGAGCGGCTTGTCCTCCCAATGGTCGCTGCCCGGCGCCCGGTATTTCACCTTGGTCCAGCGCAGGTCGTTGTTCACGAACTGGTATGTTGCAGCGCCCTTGGGGCAGAGCGTGCCCTGGTTGATCGGCGAGTCGGGATGGCCCTGGATGTCGATGATCTTGCCCTGGTCGTTCACCGTGACGATCTGTGCGCACCCCACGGAGCAGTAGGGACATATGCTCGGCACCTGTTTTCCCGTCTTGATCGGTATGCTTTGGGCCTGCTCCTTTACGGCGGTTGTGTCGGCCCCCAAGCATACCGCCTCTGCCGCAGCAACCGTGCCGATTGCGCCTGAAGATATTTTTAAAAACTGTCGTCGGGTTACTTGCATAGTCGAACGTATCCTCCTTTTGCGGCAGTAATGACCTTCCTGTGTCGAAATATGATGGCCATAGGCCAAGCACATTGCAAACGAAACAGACGTTTTTACATTTCACATGAAAAAAGAAGAGGGGGCTTTTTTTATTCTACGACGATTATTTTCCCCGTCATATCTTCATGACCTTCTCCGCAGAAGAGATCGCAATGAAAATCATACGAACCCGTCTTCGGCGCTACGATTCTTATCCGGGTAGTTTTTCCCGGCTCAATGGTTGCACGAATGCCGTCCAGATCAGGCACCGTGAATCCATGTACCCTGTCCAATGAAGTAAATTCCAGAATGACCGGGACCCCTTTCTTTATCGTGATCACGCTCGGCGAGTATTCAAACTTCTTCGCCGTAACCTTAATTACCTGCTCCGGTTGATCTGCTGCGAACACTCCCGTGGCAAAGGCAATCAACGTGAAAGTCATTATGACCGTAATGATAACCCTGAGGTTATCTTCTGCTGTTTTCATTATCATTCTATCCTTTCTTTACCGGATATTCGGTGATCATATATTCTGCTGTTTCAGCTTTGGCCTCAACGCTGCGGTATCCCAATCCTTTATAGGACTCGGCAGCATCCCAGGGGATTGGTACGCGCTTCGGAACAGATCCCGGAGCAGGCAAAGGAAACATCAAACCCTTCGCTGCATGATGCGGGATATGACCTGTCATATGGTGATTTTCCTGATGAATATGGCCATAAAAAACTGTCACATTTTTATAGGGCATGAGAAGGTCCAAAGCCCTGGCCCCGTCGCGCGTCCACCAGTCCCACTGCGGATAGAGGTCAAAGAGGGGACGGTGCGTGAATACTACGATCCGCGAGTCTTTATCAAGTTTTTTCAGCTCCGCGCTCAACCATTGCAATTGCGGATCCGTAATGCTTGAGGTCGGATCAGAAACGTTATCGATAACTATGAAATGCACGCCTTTGTGATCGAAGGTATAATGGGTAATCCCGAAAAATTCCTGGAAGGCCTCACCGTTGTCCAGGCCGGCATCATGTTCCCCTGGCATGAATTTTATGTTTTTCACCTGCAACTCGCCGATAATGCTGCGGGCTTCGGCCATACGTTTTCTTCGCTCTTTCGGGTCATCCGTCGTATGAGTCAGATCTCCTGTGAATACGATGAAATCCGGTTGCGTTTTCATGCTATTGACCGCAGCAATAGCTTTTTTCAGTGTGCCTGTCGCATCCGGGTTTACAGCGGGTCCGCTGAATCCCCAATGTGTATCTGATAACTGGACGAAAAGGAAATCATCCTTGCCTGCATCCTTACTTGCCGCGCCTGCCAAACTGCCCGGCCCCAATACAAGAACTGCACTACCCACCCCGATCAGTTTTAAAAAATCTCTTCTGTCGATCTTCACGGTTTTCTCCTGTAGCGGGTTAGATGTAATAGCCTGTATTTTATAAATTTAGTATACCGCGTTTGTACAATATGTGGTGTTTTAGAACTATTTAACCGACAAATTGAATATTCAAGGTATTTTCTCAGCTTCGAGCTATTTCGGATATCTATTGTTGCTTGCGGATGATCAGAGACTTATTAATGTAGCGGACAAAGGATAAGACTAAAGTATCGATTCTCTCAGACTACGATCTCCGATCCTGATGTCAACGACGCATGAAGCACTAGTTCGTGTTCAGATTATTCGACTGTTGCTCATGATAGAACCCGAACCAGTTCCAAGAAAGAGGGGGTTGCTGCCGAACAATGAAGGAAATGATCGTTTCGTAGGGGAGAAAAACGCATGAACAGTGTTATGACCTCACGACTTCTTCATTATTTCCCCGTAATAAAATACCTCACAATTCTACCCAAAATGGTTATTCCTAAGACGATACTTATTGGGATTGCCAGGAGGATAGCAAAAAATAAAGTCAATTTAAAGACAAGAAACAAAAGAGGGATGAGAACTACACATACAATCAGCGTCAAGCACCCCGTTGCAAAATCTTTTGTTTCTAACATATGGCATCCCTTCTTATCAATTTAATGATAACCACAAGCGATGTATCCGCCCATAAATTATGAATCCTATCACCTGTTCTCGAAAGGAGAAGCAGGCAATTCAGCCGGGTCAGTTCCTGATATGGGTTCCAATCAGGGATCTTGGGATCTTGACGATAAAATATCCCGATGCTGTGTATCATCCTCACCGGTGAACCCTTAAGGCGTGCCGGCCCTTGATATTCTGCGCAGGAACACCCGGATCCTTTTCGCATTGGTGCCGATATCGCTCAATCCTACCCGTGAAACGGAGCGAACATCGATCTTGCTGCTTCCTGGCAGGGGAGTGATACGCACGACAATGTCGTCCGTGAACCCGAACCAGAATGTCCTGTCCATCGCCTCGATCCGGCCGTCATTCGAGCTGGCATCGACGATGGTCCAACCCATGTCACGAGCCGTCTGGAGTGCCCGCTCGAATGCCGCAGTAACCGGGATCGGAAGGATGAGCGGTTTGATATCCGGATATGCCGCACGCTGCTGCAACGCGATCCCTGAGCCGCCGTATTCGGGCGGATTTGGTGCATCCTTCCGGAGCGGCATGATCGATACAAAACGTGGCGGATTATCCATGTCCGTTGTGATGTCATGGATCCGGGGTACCTGCTGAGCGGTTCGCATCCACGACCAGGGTATCGTGGCAATAGCGACTCCAATCAAAAGTCCGGCCAGGGCGATGAAGACTCCTGCACGACGAATTCCCCGTCCTGACAGGATGCCCCCCATCAGGGAGACAATGGCTGCGATGAGACCTGCTATGGCGGACCATCGCAGGATCATGAACCCGGTCGTGAAGTACCACCATCCCCACCGGGTGCCCAGACCCGAGAGGGCGGCAGAAAGGCCCGCACATACAGCAAGGGCTAAGCCGGATGGAGCAATGTGATCGATGAACGTTTTGCGCGGTTCATCGGCATGTCTTAGTGTGGTCTTCTCAGCGTTCATGGTTCCCTCCCGTGCCAATCCAGAATGAACGATAACCTGAATTAATTCTATCACGATTCACCGTGCATGGTTCGCGAGCGATGCCGGGTAAAGTCGAAGCACTGAGACTTCGACGAGACCTTCGGCAGTGCGCCCAGGGCTGAACTGCTCATTCAAAGTACGGGCGCTACCACAAGCGGCCGGCAGCCTTTCAATATCGGGCACTCATTCATGAAACGATGACAATCCCCCGCTTCCGGGCATTATCCCGTCTGAGAAAGCGCCGACTCCTAATCGGGGTTGATCTCATGCATTTATAGATTGTGTATAAAACCGCAGCTTACCTGCGTTCGAGAACCTGTTCTGATAGGGATTTACTTTTTGCGGCGCCTTCGATATACTGAAAATAGGAATGACAGGATTGCCGATTTTCATCTTTAATAAATTAATCGCTTATAATCAGGTTTTTTACGGACCGACTCACCAGGGCCGGCGAGAACCGACCTGGAATGACCGCCGGAAAATATTTTTTCTGCTTCTGCTGATATTTTGTATTTTATCTTCGTGCATTCCGGGGAAAAGGCTTATGCCGGAAACAATCATCATTACCGATCTGGATGGGACACTCCTCCATCCGACAACGTACTCCTTCGAAGAGGCGAAGCCGGCCTTGCAATTGATCCGGGTGCACGGTGTGCCGCTCATTCTGTGTTCCAGCAAGACGCGGGCGGAGATCGAGATGTACCGCAAACGCCTGGACAACGAGCATCCCTTCATTTCCGAGAACGGTGGCGGGATTTTTATCCCCGAGGGATATTTCTCTTTTCCCTTGGAAGGCGAACGCCGCAACGGGTATCAGGTCATATCTCTCGGGATGCCTTATACGGATATCCGCGGCCATTTCACGAGACTTCGCGATAAGCTGCGGATTACGGCAACTGGTTTCGGCGATATGACTGCGGATGAGATCGCATTGCTGACCGGCCTTTCGCTTGACGAAGCAGTGCTGGCAAAACAGCGTGATTATGAAGAGCCCTTCGTATTTACCGGAGATCCGGACGAGCGTTTGCTTTTGGCGATCGAGGCCTCGGGTCTGAGATGGACACAGGGACGGCTGTTTCACATTATGGGAAATCACCACAAGGGCAAAGCCGTTGATATTCTGCGCAAGCTCTTTGCGCGAGCCAGGGGCCCGGCAACCCTTATGGGACTTGGCGACAGCCTGAATGATCTTCCTTTTCTCCTGGCAGTTGACCGTCCAGTGCTGATTCGGAAGGGAGACGGGAGCCATGATTCAAGGATCGATATCCCGGGTCTTTACCGGACCAAAGGGATTGGTCCCCTGGGCTGGAATGAAGCGGTGATTAGTGCGTTGAAAGTACGAACATGACTGCAAGTGGTATAATACAAAACATAGCTGCTCGGGAAGCCTCGGCACGGGTAAAATGTTCTTTTTTGGGTATTCGGCAACGTGGTTCGTCCTATACTGCGTCACCATACACTGCTTGACGATACAAGCTTTGAAACCGTTGAGAGCTCGAACAAAGGCCCGTGCCGCAAAGAAAAAGAAAGCAAAATAAAAAAGCCGTTCTTCAGGCTTTTCGCCTTTCTTTAATGATACGTTCGAGTCCCGATAGGTCCTGATAGTGTTTCATCAGGAGCATCAAGGGCACGGGACTTGACAGTGCGACACGTGTGTGTTTCAGCGTTGATTTCACTGGACTCCGCCACTGTTTGGATAATCATGGACATGACTCAACGGAAACAGCTTGTCGATATTTTCAGCGCCGCGCTGACTGCCGTTGATCCTTATCCTGCAGTGAATAGTGCAATAAAAATCGAGCGTGAATGTTTGCAGGTTGCCGGGGTCCGGTATCGCCTCGATGCATTCAGACGCGTTCTGGTGGTCGGGGCGGGGAAGGCCGCGGCGCGCATGGCCATGGCGGCAGAGGACAGCCTCGGCGTCAGGATCTCCCAGGGGCTTATTATCGTGAAACAAGGCCATACGGCTTTGCTCAGGACCATCAGACAGGCGGAGGCCGGTCATCCTGTTCCCGATGAAGCAGGCGTGAACGGGACGAGGGAAATCATCGCCCTCCTGAATGCGGCTGATGAGAAGACCCTTGTGATTTGCCTCCTCTCGGGCGGGGGATCGGCCCTGATGGTCGCCCCCGTGGAGGGGATGACCCTTGCCGACAAACGGACTATTACGGACCTGCTGCTCCGGTCCGGGGCGGACATCGGCGAGATGAACGTGGTCCGCAAGCACCTTTCGGCAGTGAAGGGCGGAAGGCTTGCGCGTATCGCGTATCCGGCGACCGTGATAACGCTCATTCTCTCGGATGTGATCGGAGACCGGCTTGACGTCATCGCCTCGGGTCCGACGGCGCCTGACAATTCCACCTTCTCAGACGCCTTGCGCGTTATTGATAAATACGGCCTGAGGAACAGGGTTCCGGAAAAGATCATGGCATATCTTGAGAGAGGCGTTTCCGGAGAAGAGCCCGAAACACCGAAGGAAGGCGACACCTGTTTCAGAAAAACGACGAACGTGATTGTCGGCGGTTTGGGCATGGCCGCTGCCGCTGCCGGTGAAAAAGCCCGTGCACTGGGTTTTGAGACGAAGGTTATAACAACGGAGCTCCAGGGAGAGGCACGGGAGGCTGCGCAGCGGTTGGCAGGCATTGCGAGAGAAGCTGGGAGAGCCTTGAAGAAAGGCGGACGGAGATGTCTTCTCTCAGGCGGAGAGACAACGGTGTGCGTGAAAGGCCAGGGGATTGGTGGAAGGAACCAGGAGCTTGCCCTGGCCTTTGCTGTTGAGATAGCCGGCACGCGCGGCGTGGCGTTACTGTCGGCGGGCACGGACGGGACCGACGGTCCGACGGACGCCGCCGGTGCTATTGTCGATGGCGATACTTCTCCGGCTGCGAAAGAACGTGGGCTTGACCCGGCCTGGTATCTGAACAACAATGATTCATACACTTTTTTTGAGAAATTCGATGCCCTTTCGGGAGAACAGCATCATCTCAAGACCGGCCCGACCGGGACGAACGTGATGGACCTGCAGATCATGGTGGTCGAGGCAACATGAAGACCATTACACTCAGAAAAGAAGTTATCGAGCAGCTTGAGGGCATGAAACATGCCGAGATTCTGGTCGGCATCCCGAGTTTCAACAACGCCCGCACGATCGGGCATGTGGTCCGCGCTGCTCAGGCAGGCCTCGCAAAATACTTTCCTGACCGCAGAGCCATTCTCGTAAACTCCGACGGCGGTTCCACGGACTCGACCGTTGACGTGGTGAAGAACACCCGCATCGAGGACCAGTCGGCGATCCTGCTTTGCCATCGCTGTGATCGCGTTGCCACGATCTCCACACCGTATCCGGGGATCCCGGGCAAGGGGAGCGCCTTTCGCACGATCTTCGAGATCGCCGACGCCCTCGACGTGAGCGCCTGCTGCGTGGTGGACTCGGACCTCCGGAGCATCACGCCGGAGTGGATCGAACTGCTCGTGAAGCCGGTGCTGGATGGCGGAGCGGATTTCGTCGCCCCGCTTTATCACCGGCATAAATATGACGGAACGATCACCAACAGCATTGTGTATCCACTGACGAGGGCGCTCTATGGTAAGCGGGTCCGGCAGCCCATCGGCGGGGATTTCGGATTTTCCGGCAGACTTGCACGGTTCTATCTTGACAAGGACGTGTGGGAAACGGACGTGGCGCGGTTCGGCATCGACATCTGGATGACGACCACGGCGGTGGCGAACAATTTTTCCGTCAGCCAGTCGTTCCTCGGCGCAAAGATCCATGATACCAAGGATCCGGGGGCCGACCTGAGCGCCATGCTCCATCAGGTCGTCGGCGCTACCTTCGAGCTTATGGAGACCTACTCGAATGAATGGAAAGAGGTGCGCGGTTCCGAACCGGTGCGCACCTACGGTTTTGAATACACGGTGGGGCTTGAGCAGGTGAATGTGAACGTGGACAGGATGCTCGGAATCTTTCGCGAAGGCCTGAAGAACCTCCGGGACATCTGGACCGTCGTGCTGGGAGCGGGTGATTTCAGCGACGTTGAAGCGCTGGGACGGCTGGATCCGCTGGAATTCCGCTTTCCACCCCGGCTCTGGACCCGCGTCATTTATGACTATGCCCTGGCATACCGGAAAAAGAAACTGCCCCGGGAGCACCTGATCAAGTCTCTGACGCCGCTCTACCTGGGGAGAACGGCATCATTCGTCATTGAGGCGCGGGACATGGACCAGAGCGCCGCCGAGGCGGAGATCGAAAAGCTCTGTCTGGAGTTCGAGGACCTGAAAGAGCATTTGCTGAACCACTGGCGCTAAATCAAGGAGGTGTCATCATGCAAGAATTTCTTACCCTTGTTCTGGAGCCGTTCCGTGAAGTCTTTGCGGGATTCAAAGCGTTTGCGCCCAACCTGCTTGCCATGCTTACGATCCTTCTCGTCGGCATCGTGATATCCCGCATCATCAGGGCGATACTGCGGAAGATATTGACCGCTTTCAAGTTCGACGCATGGAGCGACCGGATGGGATTCACGGTCGTGATGCGCAAAGGGGACGTCTGGGGAAAGCCCACGGAAGCGCTCAGCAGGATCGTGTTCTGGTTCCTCATGATCTTTGTATTCATGGTGGGGCTCGGCGCGCTCAAAGTCCATGCAATCGACAACCTCGTGGACCAGTTCGTCCTTTACCTCCCGCGCGTGTTCTCCGCCGTGATCATCCTTGTCATCGGATATCTTGCGGCCGGTTTCCTGAGCAGGGCCGTGCTTATCGGGCTCGTGAACAGCGGTTACTATTCAGCGAAACTGCTGGCTGAGGCGGTGAGACTGCTGGTTATTGTCCTCATCATCGCCATGGCGCTCGAACAGCTCCAGGTTGCCCCGAACATAGTCGTGGCGGCGTTTTCGATCATTTTCGGCGGCATCGTCATCGCCCTTGCAATCGCCTTCGGAGCAGGCGGCATCAACGCTGCCCGCGGGATCATTGAAAAGAGTTCGGCTGAAAAAAAAGAAGAAAAGGACGATATCCAGCATTTGTAGTAACCGAGAAATCAATTATACTCAAAACGACAAGGGTATTTCGTTGTGTTGCGGCCTGCACTTGCATAAGCGCGGCCATAAGCAGAATTCGCAGAGTAAAGTTCATTTAATATTCTTTTTTATAACTAAAGAATCAAAAGGTCTTCATTCAACTATGCGTTCTCCGCGGCCTGCGCGGGACGCCCGTTTGGTTCCGGTTTGCCCGGATAAGGAGACACTTCCATGAGCGATTTCTATCAGTCCGGCGTTATCACCACGCTTCACCGGCTCGGCAAGCCGTCGCTCGAACGGCTTGAGGGAGAGTTGCTGCAATTTTCGCGGACCCGGCCCATGGCACTCGTTCTCCCCGCGCTCTATTCAGAGTTCGAGGGACCTGCCATGCCGGGGATCGTACAGGAACTTTCTAAGGTGAAATACCTCTGCGAGATCGTGCTCGTGCTGGACAAGGCCTCGGACAAGGAGTTCCGGCAGGTCAAAGAATTCATGGCCCCGATCCCTGGAAAGGTCGAGATTATCCATAATGACGGCAAAAGGGTCATTGAGATTTATGACACGCTGAAACGAAATGGATTGGATGTCGGCGAGCGCGGGAAAGGGCGGTCTGCCTGGCTCGCATACGGATACGTGATAGCCAACGGAACATGCGATATCATCGCGCTTCACGATTGCGATATAGTGAACTATAGCAGGGAACTTCTCGCGCGGTTGTGTTACCCCGTGGCTAATCCGAATCTGGATTTTGTTTTTTGCAAGGGATACTACAGCAGGGTAACGAACAAGCTGCACGGCCGCGTGACGCGTCTTCTTATCACCCCGCTTGTTCGTTCTCTCCAGAAATTGGCGGGGGTATACGAATTTCTCTCGTTTCTTGACAGCTTCCGGTACCCGCTGTCCGGCGAGTTCGCAATGACGATCGACATGGCGAGGGTCAACCGCATACCCTGGGACTGGGGCCTGGAGGTCGGTTCGCTGGCAGAGGTATACCGCAATTATTCACCGCGGCGAGTTTGCCAGGCGGACATCGCCGAGACCTACGATCACAAGCACCAAACACTCTCGCCGGAGGACCCGCAAAAAGGCCTGATGAGAATGACCGTCGATATTTGCAAGTCCGTCTTCAGGACGCTGGCCTCCGAGGGGGCAGTTTTTTCCGATGGTTTTTTCAAGTCCTTGTCCGTGGCCTATATACGCACAGCCGAGGACACGATCATAAAATACGAGGCCGATGCGGCCATCAACGGGCTGGAGTTCGATCGGCATGAGGAAGCAAAGGCGGTCGAGGCATTCACGCGCGGCATCGCAATAGCGGCCCAGGCTTTCATGGAAAATCCCATGGGTGCGCCGCTCATCCCGAACTGGAACCGTGTGACGTCGGCGATTCCGGGGATCCTCGACATGCTCAAGAAAGCCATTGATGCGGACAATCAACGATGATTTCTTAATCGCTGCAAATTTATTTTCTGCGACGACCTCGCCTAAGTTCTATCCCCGCTCTTACCAGTGCTGCTTCGAAGTCCGGAAAGTTTCGCTGCTTCATCCCAGCTTTCTTCCATGCCTCCCTGAGAAGTTCAAGAACCTTTCTCCCATCTTTTACAGATTTGGGGATGATGTTCCTGTGTCGTGCCGCCATGACGACAAGGTCTGAGGGAAGGGGATCGGCCTTCTTCCAGATGCCGCGCATCTCCCGCAGAAAGATGTTCACCGTCACGTCACCGATGCCTTTGGCAAGTGATTTGATCCTTTGTTCGAGGTCATCGGGGTCCGCTGCGGCGGCATGGAGAATCGCGAGATCAGCATGGTAATCATCCGTCAGGGTCCTGCACAGGTCCAAAAACTTGGTCGCGGTCTTGAAGTCGTATCGAACATAGCCTCCCTCGTCAAGGATCTTCACGAGACTGTCCCACCCTGTATCGAGAATGGCCCCGGGAGTGACGACGTTTCGGGAGACGAACTGCTGGAATGTTTTTTTAACAATTGATCCAGATATCCTTGCGCCGAAGAGCACGGACGCGAGGAGCCACTTGAAAATTTCGTGTGAGGTTCCCTCAGAAAGGTCGATGCCGAGTTCAGCAGAGAACCTTCCCGGGTACTGCTCGACAAGCACCCGTATTGCCGCCGACGGGCTCATGACGCGTAATACCATTTTAGTATATTCTCATTGAAATAGATCCGGTGTGTATTTCCGTCGCTACCCTTGACCCTGAAGTAGCGTTTTCGGACCTTATCGCCAAACCCTTCCTCGACCCAGTGGTCCAGGATTTCCAAAACATCGATACGGAGCCCCTGGTGGTTGAATGTCAAAGGTCGCTCATCGCCTTTGCTGCCAGAGTAGGATATGACGTCGATCTGTTCTTCCTCCATACAAGATCCCTCCAGAGATAGGGGGAAATGCACTGTTTTGCGCTAAATAGCGCCTGTTCATCCAGTGCATACCAAACATGGTACTATAATAACATATGTATTGTTGCAAAGAGGTGGAAACAACATGACCACCGGGAGTTGGAAAGCCCAAGAGCGTGATACAATAATGACATGTTGTCTCTCTCAACCACTAAAGGTGAACCAATGCGAATCGCACGGTGATGCAGAGACGAAGAGCGATGAGATAGGAGACTTTCATGGGGAATATTGCATTCGATAAGATCTCTTCGACATTTACGATCCTGAACCCGTTCAATAACTTTGTTCCCGAAGCGCAGAGCGTGGAGGTGAGAAAGGACCCGCTGTTGGGGGACACGAGTGTTTACAACCCGTACTTGAAGGACAAGGCGAGGGCGTTCTTCGGCCCGAATGATCCGGAATTGATCCAAACGCTCGCGCGGGAAAGCGCCAAAAACTGCATCTTCTGCGGCGAGAACGTCGTCAGCAAGACTGCCCGCTATCCATCCGATATTTTATCCGAAGGAAGGATACGGAAAGGGCAGGCCGTGCTCTTTGCAAACCTTTTCTCCGTGGGCGCATATCATCCGGTCATCGCCCTCAGCAGCGCGCATTTCCTGAAGCTTTCGGAGTTCGCCCCTCAACTGATTGCGGACGGATTTAAAGCGGCGCAGGAGTTTCTCCGGTCCGTATATCGAAAAGATGCCACTGCAGCGTTTTCTGCTGTGTGTGCCAACTATCTTCTTCCGGCAGGCGCAAGCCTGGTGCATCCGCACATGCAGATGCTGATCACCCCCGCGGCCTATTCCTATCATGCGCGGATGCTGGACGCCGCCCGCCGCTATTACGATAAGAATGGATCATCCTTTTACGGCGACCTGGTTGCTACAGAGAAACGAACCAGCGAACGCTACATCGTCCAACAAAACAGCTGGCACTGGCTCGCGGCCTTTTCCCCCATGGGAAGTAATGAGATCATGGCAATACATGAGAAGGAAACCGATTTCGGAGCGCTTTCGGACGGTGATCTGAGTGACCTCTCCCGTGGTATCTCCAGGGTTCTTTTTCTTTACGAACGTCTCGGTCATTTGAGCTTCAACTTTACGCTTTTTTCCATCCGGCAAAGCGAACAAGATGGGGGCCAGCGATGCGTATTCAAGATCATTAACCGGCAGAATCTCTATCCCAATTACCGGAATGATGATTACTTCCTGCAAAAGATGCTGCAGTCGGAGCTGATCTTCAACCTGCCGGAGGAACTGGCCGAACAGTTGATAAAAATATTTTGACAGAAAGCAGTTGGATGCCATTTCCTGGCTATTGCAAGTCTACCATCGAACTGCGGGTGCGGGGGATGAAATAGAGGCGATAAGGTCAGGACTTTACCTGTGCCATTGCTCAGCACGTGATATGAAGCGCCGCGATCACGGTCGTTGCGCCTTCCAAATCGTTGTATATCGTAACCGCCTTTGCTGTACGTTCCACCTTCACCTCGATCCCCTGCGCAGCGATCCGCTCAACGGTTTCCCGGGGAACGCGCATGATTCCGGCATAGCCCGTGCCGATGACGAGCACGTCCGGCTTCGTCTGCAACGCTTCCGCTACATCCGCGAGCTGGAGCAGATGGCTCTCCTTTCGCCACCACGAGGCGTCAACCCTGCCGGGATAAATGATGACGTCCGAGGTATAGGGCTTCCCGTTGATGACGATCCTGCCGAAGGAATAGGAATCGATCTTCATGGACTCACTCCCTTCTGTTCACTGATCTGCACGAGCTGGGGGGGCGGATCGTGACCCGGCCTTCTTCTCCCTCGCTTCCCTCCACCTGAAAATCAATATCCATGAACTGCCGCACCACCCAGAGGTTCGTGAGCAGGTGACGAGTGATGCGACTGGTGGTGAACTCGGACGAGCCCTGACAGAAGGCGAGCCAGGGCACGACCTGGTCCGCCACATGCGGGTCCAGCGCACCCTTTGCCCGCAGATAGGAAAGCAGCCCGTTGCACGCCTCGTCAGCCACCTCTTCTGCCCGCTTGCCAATGGCCCCGAGACCGTCGAATCCTGCCGAGAGTTGCTCGAACTCCGCAGCGAGGAACAGGAAGGAGCCCTTACCAGGCGAAGGTGCTGACAGCGTCTCGATGGACGCGCTGATGCCCTGACTGCTGAGGATCGCGATCGCCCGGTTGCGCTGACGCGTTGCAATATGGTTGGGAAGGTTCGAAATTGCCGAGATGCCGGTGACGCGCACAAGCCTGCCCCGGTCGGTCATGTTGAGCGGAAGGAGCGCCCGCGCCGGCGTGATCCGGACGGAGACCTGACCGTTGCCAATGGGGTACCAGCCCCAGGATGCGATGGCGAACTCGGCGCGGAGGCCGAGGCGGCAGAGCAGGGGGGCGACGATGGATCTCAGATAGTGGAACGACGGGCTCCAGGGCACATGGGTCCCGCCGTTCACGGTGACCAGTGACGCCTTCTCCGCAAAGCAGAGAGGCAGGAGGATGGTCTGGAGCACAAGGCTGACGCTTCCGGCGCTGCCTCTCTTTTCCGCTACATCGAAGTGGTACGTCCCGCCGCTGGTCCTGTTCGGCCGGAACTGGAGCGTCGTTGACGAGAGCTCCGCGCCCTGGACCTCGGCGCCGGCAATGGACGCGGCAGCCAGGACCGCCGTAAGGTGCTGCGGCTGGAGACCTGGGTTCCTCCTGCTCGTGCGGATATTCGCGATCACCATCGGCTTTCCGAGCACGCAGGACAGGGCGAGCGATGTGCGCAGGATCTGGCCCCCTCCTTCACCAAAGGAGCCGTCGATGCGTATCATGTCAGGAACGGATGGGCGGTTCATAATAGACATTGTACCAGAACCCTTCGAGAGTGGTCGAGGGTCAGACGTGATCTTGGAGGTATTCAGAAACACATCGGTTTCAGGTCAAGACCATTAACCCCTCCCCGTTCCGATGCAGCGAAGGGAGGCGACTCCCTTCCATATTCGATCATTAGATTCAGAGATGTCAAACAAATGCTATAGTATATACTGTAAATTCGACTCGAGGAGAGATTCTGTCCCGCGGGTTGCGCATGCACATCGCAGTAAGCGTGCAAAACATTATTAAATCATGCTTCGGCGATTGTAACCATCGCACTTCTAAAAACTCGTAATCCACGGTCAGTCGACTATCATCATGAAATCCGCCGTTGTCATCTGTTTTTTATTGAGTATTCATTTCCCTGTCTATGCCGCCGTCATCACGGGCGGCGAGACAGTCTACCGCGTTGCCGAAGGCGACAGCCTCCTGCTGATCAGCGCAAAATTCGGCGTGGACATGGGATTGATCACGAGGAAGAACAATCTCAACCCGGCCAAGCCACTGCACCCGGGGCAGGAACTGCGGCTTGATACCAGAAAGATTGCACCCCAGACCGTGGAAAACGGCATCATTGTCGATATTCCAGGCAGGATGATTTATTATTTTAAACAAGGGAAACTCAAAATATTCTTTCCCGTCGGGCTCGGCATGCCGAAGTGGCAGGCCTTGACCAGGTGGCGAACTCCCGCGGGAACCTTTGCCGTTACGGGGAAGGAACGCAACCCTACGTGGTATGTGCCTGAATCCATCCAGTGGCAGATGCAGGTCCAGGGGAAACCCGTCTTGAAAAAGGTCCATCCGGGTCCGGACAATCCGCTCGGAAGATTTGTTTTGTACACCTCCATTCGCGGAATAGCCATTCACGAAACTATCTGGCCCTCGACCGTATTCCAATTCAGAAGTCATGGATGCATTCGTGTGCTGCCGGAAAACATCGAACAGTTTTATGATGAAATAGAGATCGGAACGCCCGGGGAATTGGTGTACAAGCCTGTAAAGGTAGCCGTAACGGAGGAGGGAAAGGTGTTTCTCCAGGTGGACCCCGATGCCTACGGGAAGATCAGGAAACCGCTGAATGAGGTCATTGACCGAATCAACGATTTGCACGTGGATGCTGAGGTGGATTGGGACAAAATCAGGAGAGTCGTTCGGGAACAATCCGGCATTGCCGAGGATGTGACGCTCTTTCCTGGTCATTAGAGTCAGGGGCTTTCGGCTTGACATCTCACCTTTTCGGAGCTGTTAGGGCAGATCGTCTTCTATACTCGTCGCATCATATGCGCTGCTGCCTCCCGTGCTCCTGCAGGAACTCCCCGGCTGCAACCTTCTCGCAGAAGGGATGACGCATCCTATCTTTTTACGAAGATGTCGTTTAAGTGCTTATTAATATTGGAGCAGAATTCCGATTGGATCCTCAAAAGAAAAAACAGAAAGAAATAATCGCTGCCTGTTTCTTTCCTTAATCCTGACTTCTCATAACATCTGACAGACGTTTGAACCATAAGCTACTCCGTAGTTTTATTCAAACAAACAAGTCAAACCTCTTAGATACGAACCGTCCTGATTCCGACTCACCCACTGTACTGATGCGGTGCGGCATGCGATAATCGGGTGTGTCGTCTCGATGTGTAGTGTCTGTCTTGTCATGAGAGGGACAGCAAGCTTGAGGCAGAGTCCGCCGTCGCTGATATTTATGGTCATCCCGTTCAGGAGTTCGTTGGTACGATCCACTAGGCACAGAACCTCGTAACAGATGCACAATATTATCTTCGTCATCGATAACGACAGCTCTCCGTTTCCTCATATGGCGCTCCTCTGCGCGCATTGTTGACCGCAGGCGTATTTAGGTTGATAGTGTAAGTTGTGTGACCTTCTCCCCAAAAACGCATCTAGCCAAAAGTGCGTCAGGCAAAAACATCATGTCGCAAGCGGCCCACAGAAAAATGTCGAAAATCGGTTTTCGACAAAGCATGACGTGACATGCCGCAACTCGATTGTATTAAAAAGAAATTCCAGATGGGCGTCTTTGCCCACCTGGAAAAGTGTCATGATTTGAACGGTTCCCAGATTACTCATTCTGTGAATCATGTCTACAAAAACCCGCAAGATTTTGCGGGATTCAAGTACACACTTAATGGACAGAACGGGTAAAGCAGACCATCCAAAAACTCCTTATGCAGCTTTCTTTGCTTCGCTTTCGATCTGCTTTTTCTCTACCTTCGGAGTCTCTATCTCGATCTTCCTTGCCTTGGTAACCGCAGGTGCAGGCATCGTGATCTCAAGGATGCCGTTCGTGAATTTCGCCTTCAGCTCATCAGTCTTAACGCCCTCAGGAAGGGCAAATCGCCGCTCAAATGAGCCGTAAACGATTTCCCGGTAGGCATAATTCTGTTCCTTCTCGCCTTTTTCCGATTTTCGTTCACCCTTGATGACAAGCTCTCTCTCGCTGATGCTCACATCGAGGTCTTTCGCATCCACACCGGGAAGTTCCGCCTTAAATACCAGCAACCCATCCTTCGTATAACTCTCTACCGAAGGCATCCAAAGTGTCGAACGTTCACCCGGCACCTCTCCACCGAGAAACCGTTCAAACAACCTGTCCATGTTATGCTGCATTAAACGAAGATCCACAAATGGATCCCACTGTTTCATCCGGAACGGATCCCACCGAATCAAGCTTTTCATAGTAATACCTCCTCTCTCAAAATATTCACGATCTCCATTTCAGGTATCATATATTGGTCGGTGTAACCTCAAGCCATGGCCACGGGCTGGTGAAGCCCTTGATACCCCAAAACAATTACTGTGAAGAACGCTGAACAACAACACTACATACTTCCAACCATTTCTCAGTCACCCGCGATCACCTCCATGAAATATATATTCTGCTATACTACGCACTTAAACCCAAGCTACTCCTTTTTTCCATGATGTGAGCTATGATAAGATCCGCTGCTCTATCCGGATTGGGTTCGACGGCAAAGCTGGCGCCGAAGACATCCTTCAACCCGGATGTCGCCAGTTTCGTCACTTTATCGCTTCCGCCGATAGGCGGCATCACCCCGAGGACGGTAAAGATGCCGCTGGCCATGACGTAGAAGGCGATTGCAACTGCCTTTTCTGAATACCACTCAGGTGCCGCACCGGCGAGGGGGAGTTTGTCGATATCAACACCGAGGGCATTAGCTAGGGCACAGGCAATAACGATAATCCTTGAATTATCAACGCAAGAACCAACATGCAAGGAAGGTGGTATATTGAGTAGGCTGCATATCTCTTTCAGTCCCGGTCCGGCCAATTCCTTTGCCTCCGGAACTTGCAATCCTGCCTTCCCTGCAGCCACATTTGCACATCCCGTGGTGAGCACAAGGATATCCTTCGCGATTAGACGCTTGATCAGCCCCACATGGCCGTAATCCTGTCTTACTTTCGGGTTATTGCATCCAACGACACCCACCGCTCCTTTAATTTTGCCGGCTTTTATCGCATCGATTAACGGGGTCAGGCTTCCACCCAGCGCGCCCACGATAGCCTCCACAGAAAAACCGGTCATGGTCTTGACCGGAGCTACGGGAATGGATACTCTGTCCTTGTTTCGACGTGTATAATTTTCTATCGATTCCCTCACCAGTCTGAAGGCCTGCTCTTTCGCGTTATCAGGGTTGAATTCAACGTGCTCCATAAAGGGGAATTTTGCCTTATCAGAGGTAGAGTAAAGTTTTGTGTGATAACATTGCGCGACCTGACCGAGCGATGGCATGATGCACTGGTAATCCACGATAATGGATTCAACTGCACCGGTGACGATCGTCAGTTCTGTCATGAGATGGTTGCCAGCCATCGGTATTTTTTTTCGCATCAGGAGTTCATTGCCGGTACAGCATAGGCCGGCTAGGTTGATTCCCTTGGCACCCTTTGATTTTGCAAGGTTGATCATTTCGCTGTCTTCCACAGCAAGTCCAATCATCTCAGACACAACGGGGTTGTGGCCATGCACCAGGATGTTGACGTGGTCCTCCTTCAGGACCCCCAGGTTGACCGTTGAAAAGCCGGGTTTCGGTGTCCCGAATATGATATCGGACAATTCAGTACCGATCATTGACCCCCCGTAGCCATCGGCAAGACTGTTTCTTACGGCGTGAAGCAGCAGGGAGACGTAATCGTTATCCACACCCATGTGTGTTCGATGCATGGTTTCCGTGGTCTCCCGGTCTATGCCCCTGGGAACGACCTTCAACTTTTCCCAGAGCTCGATCCGCTGCTTCGGCGCTCTGTTGATGAATGTGGGTCTTCCTTTCTTCATCCCGAAATCTTCCATCATCGCTTCGGCCAGCTTGACCGCAATTTCCTTGTCACTGATGCGACCATTCTCAATGCTATATTCCTTGGCTACTCTCTTGAGTTTTTCCGGGTCTTTTATCTCATATCCAGCTGCCTTGCCTTTTCCTATTTTATGGAGGACCTCGATAAGGTCGCGGGCGTGATCCGAATGAGACGCGGAACCTGCTGCAACCATCCTTGCAATGTTTCTCGCCACAATTGTGTCGGCGTCAGCGCCGCATACGCCGAAATGCGAGCCTTTCCCGTGCGGATCGATTCTGCAGGGCCCCATGGCACAGACGCGGCATGACAGCCCGGTTCTGCAAAACAGGCACTGCGGCTCCTGTTTCCTTGCCCGATCCCATACCGTGGTCACATTGTCTTCATGGGCCTTTTTCAGCATCAATTGCGCATCTGCGGCGATGGAGCATTCCTGGTATCTGTCCATGACAGCCTCCTCCTGATAACCGCTTTGGTGAAAAAAAACCGTCTTGATTTGATTGGTTATCACATCCTGAGCAACGTATAACACCGGATTTGCTCATTGTCAAGATGACAAAGGTTGCAGACCAAAGTTATTGCGACATGCTAACATATCACTATCACAATTCAGGACGCGAATAAAATCAGGATCAATGCATATTACATCCACAGAGAGGAGTGGATAGCGGTGGCTGTTTCCGATTGCGTCTCTTCGATTGACAAGGATGCGCATGAGCGATCCTAAATAAATCTCGAGAAGGTAGCTATTGTGAAAAAATCAGCCAAAATAGTGAAGAGTGTAATGCGATAATTATTTCATTGAAACGCGAATAACTTCCTGTACTTCGCGCGTTTCAAAAGAACAAAAATCCCTCGCACGCTTACCTCGCGCTTTCTTGGCCAACAATTATTAGCCGAAAATGATATAATCACTCGTCAAAGGAGAAATTTATGAAAACAATAGCGGGATTGTGGATTGATCACAAGAAAGCTGTGATCGTGGTTGTTACAGACAAAGGGGAAGAAATAAAACTGATAATATCAAAGGTTGAAAAACAGCCCGGACGTTCTGGTGGTGTACGTACTACAGCTCCCTATGAACAACAAGTTTTGGCAGATGACAGTCTAGAGAGAGTGTTTACGGGACATCTTAACATTTACTACGATGCAGTAATTTCGTGTATTCGTAATGCAGAGTCTATTCTGATATTTGGTCCAGGTGAGGCGAAGGGCGAGCTGAAAAAACGTATCAAGAGAAACAAGCTCAGCGGACGCATCGTAGGTATTGAAACAGTTGACAAGATGACTCATCGTCAAATTGCAGCGCGAGTTCGACAGTACTTTTCAAAATAGAGTTCGGCAACAGAATCGATTTAGAACAATCAACAAGGAGCTGCAGTGAACGCGAATAGGTCGCGCCGCTGACCATTTGGTGCATAGTCAAGGCGTTAGCAAAACGAATCAAGAGGTCCATGGTCTAATGATTGCCCTCGCGATTATTTAAACCCCGCTGCAATGTACAAAAAGGGTCATAGGCATGAAAACGGACAACCACGATTATATAATACAAAGTCGGAAAAGCCCTAAAAGCCGGGCGGTCTCGGCACAAAAAACAGAAGAATCGTTGCGGAAAAGCGAAGTGAAATATCGGCTGCTGTTCGAGAGTTCACGCGATGCTCTGATGACGATTGCGCCGCCGACATGGAAGTTCACCCAGGCGAATCAGGCAGCGCTGCAATTGTTTGGGGTAGCGAGCGAAGCTGATTTCACTAAGCTGGGACCGTGGGATGTGTCGCCTGAACATCAACCTGACGGTCGCCCCTCAGCCGAGAAGGCGAAGGAGATGATCGCGACGGCCATGCGCGAAGGTTCTGACTTTTTTGAATGGGAACACCAGCGGATGAACGGCGAACCGTTTGCAGCCGATGTACTGCTCACCCGTATGGAAGTAGATGGACAGGTATCGATGCAGGCTACGGTTCGCGATATCACCGAGCGTAAGCGGGCCGAGTGGATGTTGCGCGTCAGCGAGGAGCGGCATAGGTTAATCCTTGGGACAGCAATGGACGGATTCTGGCTTGTGGACACGCAAGGACATCTTTTGGAAGTCAATGAGGCATATTGCCGAATGAGCGGTTATACGGAACAGGAACTGCTGACCATGACTATTTCCGATCTGGAGGCCACCGAGCTTCCTGTTCAAACGGCATCGCATATCCAAAAAGTTGTTTCCAAAGGCGACGATCGCTTTGAGAGCGTGCACCGCCGTAAGGATGGAAGCACTTTTAACGTCGAGGTCAGCGTCCAGTTCAAGCTCATCGAAGGAGGGCGGATTGTCGGGTTCATGCGCGACATAACCGCACGCAGAAAGGCAGAAGAGAGTCTCAGAGAATCAGAAGAAAAATTGCGTGTGCGTTCGCAGGAGCTCGAGGAGATGAACAGCGCATTGAAGGTCATACTTAAGCAGCGGGAGAGGGACCAGAAAGATATTGAGGAGAAAGTACATTCAAATTTAAAGCAACTTGTGTTGCCCTATATCGAGAAGCTGAAGAAGCGCAAGTTCGGAGAAGATGCCGCATACCTTAACATCATCGAGGCCAATCTTCATGGGGTGCTATCCTCTTTAGCAACGACGACGTCAGGGAAACTACACAGATTGACACCACAGGAACTGCTCGTGGCCAATCTTATTAAAGACGGCAGGCAGGATAAGGATATTTCTGAAATGCTGAACTCATCAATTAATACAATTAAAGCACACCGAAGAAACATCAGAAAGAAGCTCGGTCTTATCAAGGGAAAAGCCAACCTAAGAACATTCCTTTCCAGCTTATAAAATTACTTCACATAGTTATTATATAGTTAATAATACCCCCTAGTATCCTCCAACTTGTTAATTATAATTAAACATAAGATTACGTATGGTTAACTGAGAAAAAATACCGCAACGCACCCTTGGCTATCTTCTGCAATATTTTAAAGATTCTTAAAAACAGTTGGTTATAAGGATTGTCATGCACGTTATCGTGTGAGTTTTTATAACGTCGGGGTTGCCTGCAATTTACAGGGATAGAAGGATCTCGCATGAGAAAGCCGCGGGTCGTCATATTTAATGATAATGGGTACATTCAACACGAGCTGACAACTTTTTTTCATAACAACGGTTACGAGACTTTTACTGTAACAGAATATGTAGCATGTCCCATTTACGGTAAAGAGGAGAACAAATCCTGCGCTGGTCCCGTTCTCTGCTGTGATATTATGGTCGCAGTACAAGATATTGAACAGAGTAAGAGTGTTGACCTCTTCAGCAGGCAGTTCCGGATCGGATGCAAACTGACATCTCGCAATAAAACGATCATCACTCACTCCCCCATCCGTGACGGAGTTGATGACATTGCAGCCCTGGGCATAACCATATTTGAAAGTCCGCTCGATTTCGGCGTATTTGAAGCATGGGTCAATGACAGTGAAAGCCGTATGGACCTGAAGCAAAGACTCGCTGTTATGCGAGGTTCAAACAGGCATGTCTCTAGCAAAAAGGTCCAGTTTCGATTGCCTGGTGAAGATGTTGACATCGACGCTCAAACAGTGAACGTAAGCAGTTGTGGTATCTGCCTGAAGATATCAAATCAGCTCAAACGAGGGCAGGTGCTTAATTATGTGGGGCAGAGACAGTCAGACGCTGAAGAATGTATAGTACAATGGGCGGAGAAGCTTGAAGACGGATCGTATCTCGCTGGGGTGACATTCTGTGTGTAACGTGTGCGGACTTTTCAATGACTTCACGGACTCATCAATTTACATCACATGGAGGAGGAAATGGTTATGGCAGCATTGGAGACGGTTAAGAAAATAAAGGGGTCCATAGGTAGATCTGCTGCAATGCAACAAAGAGAATTCACATTCGGTGCTCCGGAAGCCAAAAAAGTATGCATCGCAGGAACTTTCAATGACTGGAATACTAAATCAATGCCAATGAAAAAAGGTAAGGACGGAACCTGGAGAATCATGGTCAAACTTTCTCCCGGGCGGTACAAGTATAAGTATTTCGTCGACGGAACGTGGGCACAAGATATTCCTGGCGCAGAATTGGCCCCAAATCCCTTCGGCACCAATAATTGCGTAATTGGTATCGAGTAAGGGCAGCCGATAGTGTAACTGTCGGTGAAACAAGACTATGAAAATACAATGGCCTTTTACAGACGCATGCAATACGGCAATTTTTACAACGCGGGACGTCATCGAAGAAGGTAAGCCTATCTTGCTTGTCACTCACGATCAAGACGATGGGGCGTGGCAGTTTCACACGGGAAAAACAATTCCGACCTCTGATGCCAAGATTGCTGCATTAGATGAAATCGTCTACTGTGACCCCAGTGTCGTAGAACTGGCTGACCTGCCTCTCGGTTGGTCAGCTATTCGAGATTCAATTACAACGCCCTGGAAACGGCAACCAATTTTATCCTGCGCTTAACATGGTGTTGCGCCACAGACTAACACGCTAAAGCGCGGATCTGTGCTTTATTATTAGTAGAGAATATGCTAAGGACAACATTTAAGGTGGTGGAAGCCTTTAACATCAAGGGACATGGTGTAGTCCTCGTGGGGGACAAGGCATGTTCTGATTTTCTCGAAATCAAGCCGTGCGATATCGAAATCATCACACCGCACGGAGATGTCTTGAAGGGTGTTGCCTTCAAGGAATGGCTCCTTCATTCGTCGACACCTCAGCCGGATGAGACCGAAGCTTTTTTTGTCAGAGGCAGAACAAAATCTGAAATTCCAATAGGTTCTATGGTCAGAGTCAATCAAGAGTAGGTCACCCACCAGCGGGCACACATCTTATTGCTGCGCCAAGTCGATGCATATTTCAATCAAAAGGCCGCATGAGTTTTTTCCAGTCGCCATCATTCATGCTACAATAAAAAGAGAACCTGTTCGCAAATGACGGCCGCGCCTGCACAATACGTTCCGCAGATGCACGGCAGCCGCATTTGCAGGTTGCATTTGCGCGTCGCGAAGCGGCATTGTTTGTTTTATCAGCATCTCTCTTATGAAGAACCAACAGGTCGCAAACATATTCAACGAGATAGCCGATCTCCTCGAACTCAAGGGTGAGAACGTGTTCCGCATTCGCGCCTATCGCAGGGCCGCGCAGAACGTTGACGGCCTGACCAGAGACGTATCAACGCTTTCGGATGAGGAACTCGCCGCGATCCCGGGCATCGGCAAGGATCTCATCGGGAAGATCCACGAGTATCTTGAAAAGGGCTTTGTTGCCAAGCATGAAGAGTTGAAAAAGGAAATTCCCGGGGGGGTTCTGGACCTTCTCCGCATTCCGGGGCTGGGTCCGAAGAAGGTAATGCAGTTCTACGACAAACTCAAGGTCAGGAGCATAGACGAACTTGAAGAAGCGATCCGCACGGGCAAGCTGTCCGGCCTGCCCGGCATCCAGAAAAAGACCGAAGAGAATATCCTCAAAGGCATCGGGCTAATCAAACGCGGCACAGACCGGCGGCCCCTCGGCCGTGTTCTCCCTCTCGCGGAAGATATTATCCGAAGGATGAAGGACGCCGCGCCCGTGGACAAGATCGAAGTCGCCGGCAGCATCCGGCGGATGAAGGAGATGGTGAAAGACATCGATATCCTCACGACGTCGAAGCATCCCGAGAAGGTAATGGACTCCTTCGTGGGGCTCCCGCAGGTTAGCCGGGTGCTGGCGCACGGACCAACCAAGTCCTCGGTCATGACGGAAGACGGCATCCAGGTGGACCTGCGCGTGGTGGATGAGGATTCGTTCGGAGCCGCGCTCCAGTACTTCACGGGCAGCAAGCAGCACAGCATCAGGCTCCGGGAGATGGCGGTAAAGGCCGGCCTCAAGCTGAACGAATACGGTGTCTTCAAGGAGCCCGGAGACAAAAAGATCGGTGGAAAGACAGAAGAAGAAATGTACAAGGCGCTTAAGCTCCCCTGGATCCCTCCTGAACTTAGAGAAGACACGGGGGAGATCGAGGCGGCACTGGACGGGAAACTTCCTGACCTGGTGACGCTTCGGGACATCAAGGGCGACCTCCATGTCCATACGAATGAGTCCGACGGGAGCCACGATCTCGATACCCTCGTCAAGGCGGCGAAGAACAAGGGATACTCCTATATTGCGATCACCGATCACACGAAGGGGTTGGGCGTTGCGCGTGGTCTGGATGAAAAAAGGCTTGCCGGGGAGATCAAACTCATCGACGCTGCGAATGAAAAGCTCGCTGGATTCAGGATCCTCAAAGGCACCGAGATCGATATTCGTTCGGACGGCAGGCTCGATCTTGCTGACGAAGCAATTGCGGGGCTCGATATAGTCGTTGCCTCCATCCACTCGGGATTCAAACAATCGCAGGAGCAGATGACCAGGAGGATCATTGCTGCAATTCGGAACCCCTGCGTCAGCGTCATTGCCCATCCCACGGGCAGGCTTATCGGCGAGCGCGATGCGTATGCTGTTGACATGGAGGCTGTGCTGAAGGAGGCCGCGAAGTACGGCGTTGCGATGGAGGTGAACGCCTATCCGCTCCGGCTGGATCTCAATGATATGCATATCAAACGAGCGAAGGAATACGGCGTACTGCTCGCGATCAGCACCGATACGCATGTCTTGAACCAGTTTGATTTCATGACCTACGGGGTCTCTGTTGCGCGACGGGGATGGGCGGAAAAAAAGGATGTGCTGAATACACTGGCGTATGACCAGCTCATTCGTCGGCTGAAGGCGTGCAAAACAAGAAAGCTGCGTATGAAAGAATCGACATAGCGTCATCAGCCCAAACGCCTGACAGTTCTGCCCACCCAAGAAACCACAGAATAATCGAGAATGCCGATCAGGTTTGCTTTTGTCCCTATCATTAATATACCGCTGCATGATAATGAAATACACGGAGGAGGGTTAATCATGAAATCATTAATTGCCGCGGTTCTTCTGCTCATAAGCGTGAACGTCCACGCTGAGTCAGGTTATCACGTAATCAACAAACTGCCATTCGGGGGTGAAGGCGGATGGGATTATGTGACAATGAACAGCTCTGCAGGTCGTCTTTTTATCGCTCGCGGCACGCATGTCATGGTCATTGATACCGTATCGAACAAACTGATTACGAATATCCCCGATACACCGGGAGTTCATGGAATTGCTCTTGCCATCGAATTGAACCGGGGATTTGTCAGCAACGGTAAGGGGAATACCGCCTTCATCTTTGATCTAAAGACACTGAAGGTGACCGGAAAGGTCAAAACAGGAGAAAATCCCGACGCGATCCTCTATGAACCTGTCTCAAAGCGCGTTTTTACTTTTAACGGGAAAAGCAAGGACGCCACGGTGTTCGATGCTGCTTCAGAGAAGGTTCTGGGAACAATCGCACTCGGTGGTAAACCTGAATTTGCCACAGTCGACAATAAAGGCAGGGTCTTTGTAAATATCGAAGATACCAATGAAGTTGTTGAACTGGACAGCAGGAAGCTCACCATTGCAAAAAGGCATTCGTTATCCCCCTGCATTGAGCCGACCGGAATGGCGCTGGATATTGAACATCACCGGCTTTTTTCAGGATGTCATAATAAGGTTATGGCAGTATTGGATGTGAAAACAGGTAAAGTGACGGCAACGGTTCCTATTGGAGAAGGTGTTGATGCAAATGCCTTTGATCCGGAGTCAGGGCTTGCATTCAGTTCTAATGGTGACGGCACGCTTACTGTAGTTCGAGAATCTTCACCGGGCAAGTTTGAAACGGAGACGGTTCCTACGCAACGAGGTGCCAGAACAATGGCATTGGATCCCAAAACCCATAACATCTATCTGCCGACAGCCGAGTTTGCCCCGGTTCCAGCGTCACCAACTGGAGCACCAAAGCCAAGACCTGCAATGATCAAGGATAGTTTTGCGGTTCTCGTGGTTGGGAAGTAATTCGTAGAGAGGAGAGAAGACTTATGCAAACCATCTTAGGTGCAGGGGGGATCATAGGGAGAGAACTCGCAAAAAGCCTTCCCCAATATACCAATCAGATCAGACTCGTTAGCCGTTCCGCTAAAAAAATAAATCCGAATGATGAAATCATATCAGCTGACCTGCTGAATGGTGAGCAAGTCATGAAAGCGGTTCAAGGTTCAGAGGTCGTTTACCTCACTGCAGGACTTCCGTATAGCCTGAAAACATGGCAATCACAATGGCCCGTAATCATAGATAATGTTATTAAGGCATGTATCAAAAATAATGCAAAGCTGGTCTTCTTCGATAATGTCTATGCCTATGGACGTGTTGCAGGCTGGATGACTGAAGAAACTCCTATGAACCCTTCGAGCAAAAAAGGAGAAGTGAGAAAGAAACTAGATGAGATGATTATGGCCGAGGTTAAGGGCGGAAACCTGACAGCTACAATTGCGAGAGCTGCTGATTTCTATGGGCCCCATACCCCGCTCAGCTTTGCCAATGTTATGGTTTTCGATAACTTCAGAAAAGGGAAGAAGGCACAGTGGTTGATAAATGACACGGTAAGGCATTCCCTGACCTATACGCCGGATGCGGGTAGGGCAACTGCTATCCTGGGAAATACGCCAAGTGCCTACAATCAAGTATGGCATTTACCCACAGACACGAACGTTCTTACCGGGAGAGAATTTATCGAGAACGTGGCCAAGGAGTTTGGTGTTAAACCCCATTATATGGTTCTTCCCCGTTGGATGATTCAAATGGCAGGACTGTTTAATGGGATTATTCGGGAAAGCGTGGAGATGCTTTATCAAAACGATACTGACTACCTTTTCGATAGCCATAAATTTGAGATGGCATTCAATTTCAAGGCAACGCCTTATGGTCAAGGGATTCGAGAAACGGTGCAGTCGATGAAATAGACATCTAATACTATACAGTAATTTTTTTGACCTTTCCATCGGCTCTGGTAATGCAAGTGATAGCCTCGACCACACTGCCTTTTGTTCTCAAGGGCATCATGACCCCTGATGAAGCTGAACTCGCCGTGCAGGCGAAGGCCGCCGGGATCGTGGTCTCGAACCATGGAGGAAGGGTCCTTGATTTCGCGCCGGGACCGCCGAAGTCCTTCCCGCCATTGCCGAGCGGGTGAGGGGTAAATTGACCATCTTTGCCGATGGAGGCGTGCGCACCGGCGCTGATGTACTGAAACTCCTTGCGCTCGGAGCGGACGCTGTTCTCGTGGGCAGGCCGCTGGCCATCGGAGCAGTCGGTGGCGGCAGGGAGGGGGTCTCCCTCACGCTCAACAAGATGAAGGGAGAACTATTCCAGGCCATGCTGCTGACCGGCACTCCGGACGTGAGGCATGTGCATGCGGACATCCTGTTTGAGGGAATGTAAGAGAAGTCTTCGCACTGCATTTCCCGTGAATGAGAATCATCATTTTGTTGATGAGCGTTGCTTTGAACTGCAGTTCCTGTCGAAAAGGTCCCGAGCGCTTAACCCGATCCATCAAGTTTCCCACCTGAAGTAACAATCCCGATGTATCCACAACGTAATCCCCGATACCCGATAGTTTGATGCTTTGCATGGACCACTTATGGGGGCTCGACTGTTTTGAAATCACTGCTGCATTCTGGCCCCGTCAGAATAAGTGCAGATATGTTTGAATCTGCTATAATTACATCTCGGACCTTATCTTTTGACAGCAGTATTTTTTTCCCGTATAATGGCCTTCACCGACAAATTCTTGAAGGAGGAATGCCATGAAGTTGAAACCGATGAATGATTGGGCAGTTATACGGCCGTCCGACGCGGCGGAGAAGACCGCCGGGGGCCTCTATATTCCCGACAGCGCGAAGGAAAAGCCGCAGGAAGGCATTGTTGAGGCGATCGGGCCAGGCGCGTTCGAGGAAGAGAAGTATGGAAAGAAGAAAAAGATTGAAAAAAAGGATCGAAAGTTCATTCCCACGACGGTGAAGCCCGGCGACGTGGTACTCTATGAGCGCTATGCAGGTCAGACGTATACCATCAATAATGAGGACCTGGTCCTTGTGCGTGAACGGGACATCCTCGGCACCCTGTCGGGCGCGGACCGCAAACCGCTCCAGATCCCGGCATCTACATCCGCCAAGGGAACAACGGCGCTCGTGAAAAAAGTATCAGCCCCGTTGACAAAAAAGAAAGAAGCAGCAGGAACGAAGACGGGAAAGAAAAAAGCATCCGTCAAGAAGACAGGAAAGAAAAAGTGACGCATTCGTAAAGTCAGAATGCGTCACCCTGAACCCTTCACCTTGTCATTCTGAAGGAGCGAAGCGACTGAAGAATCTCTCATTCAGGGTAAACTCCGTGAAGGGTCTTTAATGATTGAAATGCAAGATTTCTCGCATCGCTCGAAATGACAAAAACTAACATGGAAGACGAGTTCGTAGTACGGGATAAGAAGATCCAATCCATTCTTGAGCAGGAGCTCGAGGACGGCGAGAGTCTGGCAGCCGATGCGAGAAAGATGGTCTTCTATCTGCTCATTGAGAAAAAGGGATATCTGCCGGAGGACATTGAGAAGAGGGCGGTATTCGAGGTGAAGCTCGGCCAGGAGACGGCGTATTCTTCTGTGGATTTCCTTATTTCAATCGCGGGGAAGAAGGCCATGGTCATCAAGTGCGCTGCGGGCTCCCTTTCTTCACGGGAACGCCAGGCATTGGCCGTTGCCCGGCTGATCGGATCAACTCCTGTGCCTGTTGCGGTCGTGGCGGACCCCCTGAACGCAGAGGTACTTGATGTTGCGACAGGTAAGGTCGTGGGAGAGGGTTTCGGCGCTATACCAGTCAGGGACCGGATCATTCAACTGCTTTCTGAATATTCTTTCACACCGCTTTCGCCGGAGCGGCTTGAGAAGGAAAAGCGAATACTGCTCGCCTTTGATGCAATCCGCTGCTGTGTGCCGCAGGGAACAGATGGCGGCGTTGCCATCAAGGGGCCCGCAATCTGCGAGGAATAGTCAGTACGTCCACGCGTTCCGTTACGCGCCGCTTCCCGGTACCGATATTGTCCTCGCTTATATGTTGTGCATTAATAGGTAAAAACAGCGTTGGCAGCCACGGAACTCTCGATCAGTTTCGATGCATTCACAAAGCCATTAATCCCGGCCATGCAGCTCTCGGTCGTTGATGTCGTGGGCCGCGACAGAGGGGTTGCAGCCATACAGCTTGCCCCCCATATCCTGATAATGCTGGATCAATTCGGTAAGCGGGTCGAATGATGAGGCCTTGATCCCTTTTACATATTCCGTCTGGAGCACCTTGATGCCGCTATCCAGGACGAACATTTCGCATTCGTATTCGAAGCTCAGGGAAGTCAACGCCTGCGCAAAGACGCTTGATACAAGCTCCGGTCGCGTCTTGGGGTCGTGGGTCAATATGTACACGATTTTTTTCACGGGTCCTGCCTCTCTTGCAAGAGCTAGATGAACAGCGTGGTATTCGAACTGAAGGAATCGCTCAGGAACGTTGCCACACCCCCGAACTCGATCCCGTCGAGCAGATCTTCTCTTTTGACACCCATGACGTCCATGGACATCTGGCAGGCGAC
>Ga0210377_10000401_pt1 | contig 41413 bp, 49 predicted proteins | sample PLM4_65_b1redo_FD_155480 | JGI IMG/M metagenome (GOLD analysis project Ga0210377, IMG submission 155480) | Groundwater sediment microbial communities from an aquifer in East River, Colorado, USA - PLM4_65_b1 redo | ecosystem: Environmental > Terrestrial > Soil > Riparian zone | place: USA: East...
TATGCTGAAAACTGAATAAAGAGAGGGACAAAGCATTGTTCTTTGCCCCTCTCTTTCTAAACGACAGAACGGCTTCTGCCGGCGTTACATTGCGCGGCAAACCTTCAGGTTGCAAGTTGGCGCACATGGGGCACATCGGTACGCATCCCGCGCAATCCCGAAAACCAGGATCACGGCAGCCCCAGAGGAAAGCAGCACAGGCAGCTGCTGACCTGCGGCAAAGTCGGGCAGAACGCCCCTCAGTCCGAATAACGCGAGACCCGCCAAAACCAGGACCTTCACAATATTATCAAATATATCTTCCTTCATATCCTTCTCCTTCGGATCGCTCACGTGCGAGCGTCCTTTATTTCATTTGTTCATCCATCATTTGCATCTGTTTTTATTATAGCTCGACTTTTTCTTTCCTGCTACGGGAGAACTACCCGGCCGAGGGTTCGGGGGTCGGGGTCGGAGTTCGGGGGCCGCGAAGGGGATGTGCAAAAAGAAATCGAGCGCAAAAAGAGGGAGCAGCTTTTCAGCTGTCCCCTTCTTTGTTTGACACCCACCTGGTTGTGCGTTACTTCATCCCGTCAGCGATGGCTTTATCGACAGACCATTTACCGCCGCCCCTTATCATCAGGGCAGTGCCGATAGCAATGACGAGAAGATGGAATTCGAATCCCTCGCCAAGCGGTTTGCCCTCGCTTGTCATTGCACCGTACCAATTCATAAAGAACCCGTTATGCCAATGTATCATGTATACGGCGACAATCATGTTGACGGTGATGCCAAAGGCCGCGATACGGGTAAACAGCCCGGTGATCAGTCCCGCCCATCCCAGCCCTTCCGCCATGATGGCAAGAAAAGCGAATATCGCGGGAATGCCCATCTTGCCGGTAAAGAATCCCATAGTCCCTTCAAAACCGTATCCACCGAACATGGTCGTAAGCTTTTGCATCCCGTGCGGGAAAAAGACCAGCCCGAGCAGAACACGAAGCACCATCATCGCCACATCGTCATTCGTTTGAAAAAGTTTCTTTAGCATAGCCGCCTCCTTTCATTCAAGGCCGCCCACGCCCAATTCTCCGCGCCGTCAAAAACGCATCAGTCAACCTTTGCGTGGGTACCATCGCAATAAGGCGCCTTTTTTGTTCGCTGGCACGTACACAGAGCCACCTTCTTTTTTTCGTTCGTCACAAATTCAACCGGCACTGATGTTGATCCCTTGTGCGAACCGTCGCAGAATGGCTCCTTCTTTGACTTGCCGCAACCGCACCAATAGTACGTCCCCGGCTCCAACTCCACCAACACAGGCAATTTTTTACTCATGGATTCCTCCTTTGTTTTTTTGATTGATTGTATCACTTTTTTTCTCCTGCTGCCGCAAACCGAGCTTGCGACAGAGGTTGCCCAAGGCCTCCTGCTCAGCGCTGCTCAAGGCACCCATCGCTTCCATGATCTTCGCAGCATGACGCGGGAAGGTGCCGCTGATAAGCTTCCGGCCCTTCGTCGTCAAGCTAACCGCATAGTATCTGCGGTCCTCCTGCCGCTCCCGCTTCACCAAGTCCCTTTTTTCGAGGTTGTCAATGACCAGGGTTATGTTCCCCGTGCTCTTGAGAACCTTTTTCGCTATTTCTGACTGACTGAGCGGACCCAGATGATAGATCGCTTCGAGCACCCCGAACTGGCTGACCGAGAGGCCGGCATCGACCAGATGCCGGTGGATACGCGCGGAGACCGATTCTGCTGCCCTGACCAGCTTCACGAAAGCACTGAGCGCACTGACCTCGTCCCTGGCGCCTTTATATTGAGTTCTTATCATGGCATCTCGGGTATAATACTAAATATTTAACTATTTGATGTTAAACTAATAGTAACCCGGGAAATCTCTTTTGTCAAGACCGGATTGAGGCAAAAGGGGGGGTAATCAATAGCGGGCAATTATAGAGGGCGAGACATGTATCCATCGAAACGGTATTTGCCAAGTGAAGGTTCGTATAGGTAAGATCAAGCGGATAAGAGTCGGACAACATGAGCTTTCATCATAAGTTCAAATCAGATCCTTCAGTATCGAAATGCTCTTTTTAGGTCTATATGAACTTCAAACCAGTGCGGTAGAAGTCGTCAGCTTCTTTTCTGGTCCAGCAGATCGCAGCTGTCCGGGAATCGACAGGGAGGGTGGTCTTGATAGTGATCAACTGCCCGTTGGGGAGAAGGTCGAATATATACATGCCCAGGCCGGTGGAGTTGAGGTTGATGGTAATTCCTTTATGAACTGCCTCATCATCCGCTTGAGACCCCATGACATACTCAATCGTTGCGGGGAAATCGTAACGTATGTCATTTTTTCTCCGGGTATACTGCATCTCTCTCCTTGATGTTCCGTAATATCGGCTTCAGTGAATCAGTGTAAGGCCGGAGCAATAATAATCTCACTCCCTCTTCTTGTCAATACGTCTTTAGTTTCACAACCTTTTGCCTCCGATGTTTCAACATGAGCGGCTCGATCATTCGACCTGCCCTTGGCATCGTTCGACAAGCTCACGATGCCGCGAAAAGTTGACGCAGTCGGCAACGTCTTACCACCGAGCTCGTCGAAGTCTCGCCGAAGTCTCGGGAGAGCTTCTACGACAAAATAGTCTTTGCGTTGTCATTAATTTTTGAAAACTATCGGGTTATTCCTCTCTTTACAATTGTAATGATCTGCGGTATCTTCTTCAAGGAAACAGTCAATAATAACCGGTCGGCTGTTTTTCTTGAAGATGGATGACTTCACTGCGCAAGGGAACGATCATGATTGATGAAGTTCAGGAAATACTCTTCGACGATCAGGCAATCACCGAAAAGGTCCGGGAAATTGCGGCCCGAATATCGGGGGACTATGCGGGCAAGGAACTTGTGTTGATCTGCATCCTGAAGGGAGCGGCTGTTTTTACTGCGGACCTCATGCGGAGCCTTACCGTTCCCATCACCGTGGAATTCGTTCAGGCGGCGAGCTACGGCGCCTCAACAACAGCATCGAAAAAAATAACCATCGAGAACGACAGCACGATCAGAATTTCAGGAAAACATGTGCTCCTTGTCGACACGATCATCGATACCGGGGAGACAATGGCCCGCCTGTTCGATACGTTTGCGGGACGAGGTCCGGTCAGTCTCACGGCGGTTGCCCTGCTGGATAAACGATCGCGCCGGACCGCTAACGTATCAGTCAAATACTGTGGTTTCGAGATCCCGGACAAGTTCGTGGTGGGATACGGCATGGACTACGAAGAAAAGCACAGGAATCTTCCCTACATCGCGGTGATCAAAACGACACGGTAAACACATTCCCTGACATCCACTGGTTCCTTTACTCTGCGCTGTTATTCCTCATCCACCAGCAGCTCTGCGACGGCCTGCTGGATCTCATCCATCCTGTCATAGGCCGCGATCCGCACATCTGCGTCCTTGAAGTGGTCGAGAAGATAAGGGCTGTCGAAGGAGATCACGATCGATTTCCCCTTTTCCGATTTGACCGTCTTTATAAAATTAACCGCCACGTCCCTGAGCTTGTCATTGAGACCTGAATACCCTTTCGACGCGGATATCCTGGAATAAATCGCCATGACCACGAACTCCGAAGCCCGGATGCCGTCAAGCACCAGGGATTCCGGTATTTCAGAGCCAACGGTCAGAACCATGGCCAGGATGTGCTTGCATCGCGTCCTCATCGCCCGGACAAAGACATCGCCTGATTCCCGGTTGTTGTCGTCATCGAGGATGAAGCATGCAATTCCGCCATCATGAGGCAGGGGAAACATCTTTTTGTCACCCGAGACAACGCGGAGCGCCTTTCGCCCGATCTTGCGGGCAATGAGCCCGTGCTTCAGATAGTCGATCCGGACGGCCCGCTGTCCGGTCTTATCGAAGAGACCCAGGCGTGTTTTTGCAGCCATGATCCGCTCAAGTGATTCGCTGATCCGCTGGCTGGTCAGTCTGCCCTGCTTCACGACGGACACAACCGCATCAATGGTTGCCGTCGCGTCGTGCGGATGAAGTAAAATATCGATCCCGGCTTCCACGGCGCGCACAGCGATCTCTTGAGGCGAGCAGGTATGGGAGAGTGCGTCCATATCAAGGGCGTCGGAAACGATCAGCCCGTCGAATTCCATGCCGTCCCGCAGCAGAGCGGTGATCGTCTTCTTCGAGAATGTCGTGGGGTTCTCCGGATCCAGCGCCGGCACGAGCAGGTGCGCCACCATGATCATGCCTACCCCGTCTTTCACTGCCTTGCGGAACGGCGGGAGCTCGACGCGATTCAACCGGGCCCGCGCGGCGTGAATCACCGGCAGTACGGAATGCGAGTCCTGGTCCGTGTCCCCGTGGCCGGGGAAGTGTTTGGCGCACGCGAGAAGTTCCAGTCTGCCCCTTGTCCCGCGTGGCTTCTGAAGCCGTGTGATATATCGCGAACCGAACCATGCAACGACCTCGGGCTCATCGCCGAAGGCCCTGGTGCAGATGATGGGATTGTCCGGATTGTTGTTTACGTCAACTACAGGAGAAAAAACGACGTGAATTCCCGCAGCGCGCGTCTCGGTCCGCACGATATCAAGCATGGTGTCGAGCAGGTCTACGTCTTTTTTCACGCGGCGGTTAATAGCCGACGCTACAGCGCGCTGGCTGGGGAAGCGCGTCCCTCCGGTGATCTGCTGTCCGAGGCCGCGCTCCACATCGGATGAGATCAGAAGCGGGATGCCGGCAAGACCCTGGAGTTCCCGCAAATGCCGCGGGGTATGTTCGATGGTGCCCCCGAAGAGGATGAATCCGCCGATACCGTCCTGAATAAGGGTCTTGACCTGGTCAAGGTAACGGGTGTCCTCCAATCTCGCGCCGTCGAGACGGGGCATGACCATCTGGGCGACTTGCTGCCTGAGCGAAAGACTTTGCATGGCGCTTATTTTCGCTTTTTCGCGGAGGTATTGCAAGCATTTTGTTTGTCGTGTCATTTTGTTTGTCGCGTTTTGTTTGTCGCGTATTCGTACGACTGACGCGGGCATTTTTCCCGCTTCACACTTTTATTCCCGCGTGGTATACTGGGCTCCGTTTCACGGGTATCCCCAACCCGGACAAACCGGAAATCCGAGGGACGATGGACGATCACGCCACGGCGTGACTTCGCTCACTAGGACGATGGACGCATCATAACTGCTTTTGCGTTTCTCGTCCTTCGTCCGTCATTGCTACGCTGCTTGCAAGGAGTCCTCGTTTGGAAAAGATCAGGTATGAGAATGGCACCTACCGGACAGGTCCCGTCCACATTACCTTTATGGCAAGGACACTGACCTCGCTCTTGTTTTATTCCCGGCTCTTCTCCATCGTTGTACGGGGAAGCGCACAGGCAAAGCGTGGTCTCTACGGCACTCCCGAATGGTGCGAAGGCAGCCTCGACACGCTCCGCGCGCTGGAAGCAGCCGGGGTGAAGTTCGAGATCACCGGCATTGACGCCTTCACGGCCGTCGAGGGCCCGTGCGTGTTCATCGCCAATCACATGAGCACGCTCGAAACATTTGTCCTCCCGACGATCATTGCCTCCTTCAAGGACGCGACCTTTGTCGTCAAGCAGAGCCTGGTCGACTATCCCATCTTCAAGCACATCATGCGCGCGAGGGACCCCATCACCGTCGGCCGAACGAACCCCCGTGACGATCTGAGGGCGGTGCTCGAGGGCGGGACCGCGCGTTTGAAGGCCGGAAGGTCCATCGTTATTTTCCCCCAGACCACCCGGACGCCCGTCTTTGACCCGGCGCAGTTCAATACCATAGGAATAAAACTTGCAAAGAAGTCCTGCGTGCCGGTGGTCCCTATCGCGCTGACGACCAATGCCTGGGGCAACGGCACGTACCTCAAGGACTACGGCAAGATCGACCCGTCGAAGAAGGTGCGCTTCGCCTTCGGCAAACCGCTCTGGATCAGGGAACGAGGGACTGAAGAACACCAGGAGATCATCGAGTTCATCACGGGGAAGTTAAAAGAATGGGAAGCGGAAGATCAGGCAGGAAAATAAAGGTTTCCGTATAGAACCTATTTCTTTTTAATTGGGAATGTGTAACAAACAGCAGTGCCGTCCAGGACAACGGTACCGTCGGCGAGAACTACCCGGGTCTCCAGCTCTGCGATGGGTTTGTCTTCACGCACCTTAACGACCTTCACCTCACCGGTGATAGTGTCGCCGGGTCGAACCGGCGCCTTAAAGTTCCAGTTAACGTGCACGAACACGGTGCCGGGGCCAGGGAGCTCCTCCGCTACGACCGCATTGAGTATTGCGCTCGTAATGCCGCCTTGAACCACAATGCCCCCAAAACGGGTAGCGCGGGCAGCCTCTTTATCATAATGCAAAGGATTGTGGTCGCCGCTTATCTCAGTAAATAACTCGATGTCGTGAGCCGTGACGGCTCTCGATCGTTGTGCTTTCTGGCCCACCGCCGGAATTCCGTTCGGCCATACTTCGTTTGCTGTGCTCATGCCGCTTTCACCCTTACTTTTTTCCTGACTTTGCTGTCTGACCAATAGATCGTTTATCGGCTTTCAGTTCCTTCGCAACGACGGTCAGCGCAACGCCGCCGAGGATCAGAATCGACGCAATCAGCAGCCTGAGCGTGAACTCTTCAGACAGGAAGATGACCCCTCCGAATGCGGTGAGGACCGGCACCGGGAGTTGAACCGTGGCGGCACGGATCGATGACAGGCCCCGAAGGGCAGTGTACCAGATGGCGTACCCCATCCCGGAGGCAAGCGACCCGGACAGGATCGCGAAGAGAATGCCCATCGGCCGGGCATGCACGCCTTGGACGCTGACGGCCCAGACCACGAGGCCGAACGGCACGGCCCTGATGAAGTTTCCCGTTGTCTGGTAAAGGGGCTCCTTTACACCGCGACCCCGTAACGAATAGAAGCCCCAGGCTACCCCTGCCAGTGCCATGAGAAGCGCGCCGTGAAGGGAAGGCGCCGCTATCCCGGGAAATACGAGGTAGACCAGGCCCGCGAGCGCGATCGCCAGACCCGCCCACTGCAGCGCATGCGGCCGCTCACCGCTCAAGAGTCCGGAGATGATCATCGTGGCCTGTACCGAACCGAAGAGGATGAGAGCCCCGGTGCCCGCGTGCAGACTGAGGTAGGCAAAGGAAAACGCGACCGCATACACAAAGAGCTGAAAACCCGAAAACCAGCTGCCGGCAGAGAAGGCATGATTGCCGCGCAGAAAGCCCGTCAGCATCGCAAGGGTAAGCGCGCCAGAAGCCAGCCGGATGGCAGTGAAGCTGGCAGCATCGATCGCATGTGCCCCGAGGGCCATGCGGCAGAGAATGGAATTGGTAGCAAATGCCGTCATGGCGACCGCGGTCAAAAGCCAGATACGCAAAGGTCGGATCTGCTCATCAAGGCGAGGCTTGATCGGCGACGGCTCCATGCGTTCAATTATACCAGGCATCGAAAGGCATGCGAGTTACTGTGCAGCATCGTAATTTGCGCTTACGCCCCCTGTCCCGACCCTATTTGGTTCTTGATTGGCTTCACCTGCACTGCGTGATAGAGGCAGGTTGAAGTATGATCGAATGCGGCTCAAATCGTGCACATGAACTGCAGGGGCGGGTCAAGGCCATCTAACAGTTTGCTGAAAAAGTCTCTTGTTATGTCATCCTGAACGAAGTGAAGGATCTCAAGTCTTTGGAAAGCAAGATTCTTCGCTACACTCAAGAATGACAATTCGGGTAGTTAATTGACTTTTTCAGCGGCCTGCTAAATAACATCAATAATAATTTATCATGTTTTGTATGATCTTTATCTGGAACTCCGCGTTTTTCCAGATCACCTTGATCGAATCTCCGTCAATACTCCTCCAATGCAGCCCTGTGGGTCGATACACGTGGCTCTCCGTTGACAGATCGTATTTCTGAACCAACGGATCGAGTTCTTGAAACACATAGATGCGTCCTCGAGGGACGAATTCAAATTGAGAGAGATCGGTCCGGTATTTGCAAAGCAGCAAGCCGTCTTTGTAAGTAGTCAAAAGGTTAGTGTAAGACGCGAGCAGGTTACGCTCCCCCTCTGAGGTCATCCTGTCTTTTAAGGCCGCCGTCCCGGAGACAAATCTTGGCAACAGGGTATCAGGCATATCACAGGGTTTGCCCGATGTGATAGAAGCCTGCAGGTCCAGCGCGGTCCGGTTCAATTCCGAGAATTTCCCCTTGTCCATGCCCGGTTCCGATTCACACCCCGCGCCGAAAAGCATGATCGCTGACAATACTACAATGACGATACCACCGTGTTTCATGCGCCTCATTACATGAGGGAAGGCAGTGTCTGACACTTCCCGAATCGACCCAACAATCAGCCCCTCGCGCTGATATGCTCCAATACCCGTCCCACTCGCATCTGCGGACCGCCCGTAATCTCCAGTACGTCCACATCGAAGTCGAATGGATCCTCCAGGATGATCTCCTGGAGCTTCTCGTCCACATGCTGTCTGTACTCGGCGTCCTGCGACAGCGGCAGAACTATCCGATCCGGCTCTTCGACGGGTAAGAATACGATCAGATCAAGCTTCCTGACAGCAGTTTGAACGCGAGGCAACCACGCATCGAGATCAAACGCCTCGGCGTCGGCATGCGACAGGAGATAACCCAGGATGTCGGCCGGACACCGGTCGAAGATGACGTTCTGCCCGCTCTCGACCAGGGTCTCGATGGACCGCTCCAACTGCAGCTCGAAGTCTTCGATAGAGGGTGACTCGCCAAACTCGTACCCCTCCTCCGCCAGGAGTTGGTAGGGCTCTTCGACGGTCGTATACTGCGGGAGCTCTTCGGACAACGCTTCGACGAGCGTCGACTTGCCCGAACAGTGAGTCCCTGAAATGGCGATCCGCATATTGGCTCTCGTGCTGCTGAGAATTGAAAATTCAATGCGTTCAGGAGTCCTAATCTTTTTTCTTCGACAATTCTTTCAGTCTATCCTGCTTGGCGAGATTAAGCCGATATATCGTGTCTGAACCCGGTATCTTGCTCTCCAGAATCGTTCCTTCTAAAACAAGATCCTTTACTACTTCTTGCACCATGGTTGGTTTATATTTGCCCCCTTGTTCGAGAAACCAGCCCTGCAGAATACCATCCAGCGTATCCTGAGCATCCGGGTGCTTTCTCAAATACGTCAGAATCGCACGCGCAATTTGTGATTTGTCGGGTAAACAAACATCTCCATTCATACACTCCCCCTGGATACTCGTGGTGACATCTCATTGCGATCCATTCTTTTGACAGATGATAATACACCAGCCGCCTGTTATTTTCTACGTGAAAGTTCCTGCCAGGCCAAAACCGGCATTCGTGCAGGCTCCAGGAGAGAATTCACAGATCTCTTGCAAGAGGATTACAGCTCATATCTCCCACAATACTTCGTAGTTGTTGATGGGACGCTCAAACCGGACACCCAGCTTGGTGATTTCGTCCGCGAGTAATTTCATTTCCGTCAGTGTTTCCATCTCTCTGGCCTCGTTCAATGATCTCCACACGCTTACGTTCACCATCGTATTTGAGCTGCCATCGATCCCCGCCCAGTAATGCAGACATCCCTCGAGTCGTCGAATGCTCGGATCCAGCCTTAGCCGAGATTCATCGAGCAGCTTCGCGATTCGATCGTAGTCGTCGGGGTTGAAGGCTCCCCGCGAGATTCTCACCGTAATCATGTTGACTCCTCTCTCTACTGTCTATATGGATCTGCTGCAACGTCAGGCATCTCCCTCACTCGCGGTCCAATTCATTCTGACAGTGTCTTTTCGATCCGCCGGTCCGGAATGAGCCACATCACTGCAACGAGAGCGTATAGTGCGAAGGCGAACCACGAGTTCACAAAGGAGATGGGAATTGCGCTCAGGTAGATCACGACCGATACCTTGCCTTTAAAATCCCGGCCAACCGCAGTTGCGAGTACGGAATCCCTCCCATGAAGGGCGATGAGGACCCGGGTAAGGATGAAGTATGCGATTGCGGCAAACAGCAGCACCACGCCATAACAGGCGACGGGCCATGAGGCAAAATTGTTCTCGCCCACCCAGCCGGCGACAAAAGGGACCAGCGATAGCCAGAATAACAGGTGCAGGTTGGCCCACAGGATGCGGCCATCGACATGCTTGATCGCCTGGAGCAGATGATGGTGGTTGCTCCAGTAGATGCCGAGGAAGAGAAAGCTGATCACATAGGACAGGAAGACCGGGACCAGGGGAAGCAGCGCAACCAGGTCGGCCTCGCGCGGCACCTTCAACTCAAGCACCATGATGGTGATAAGGATCGCGATCACACCATCACTGAACGCCTCCATCCGGCCCTTGCTCATGGTAGATCTCCTTCGCAGAAAACTGCCGGGGTTCGGCTATGGTTCCATTCGTTTAATTATAACACGTGCGGGAAGGCATGATCGGCCGTGCCGGAGGGGGCTCGATCGGCAGCGAATTGTTTGTATTGACCTATAGACAGATTAACAATCCGGAGTTATTATAGTAGACAGGGGGGCGGAAGAGAACGCGGCCACCAGACCGTTCGCGGGCGATAATCATCTCCTGGCTGCAGGGACTGAGTTATAGCGGTGGGCGCCTCGACCGCACCGCCTGTGTTTTTTCGTTCGCCTGCCAGATTTGAATGCCCTTCATCTTTGTCAGAAAAAGCACTCAAGCGAAAGTGATGTTTCAGTACCCGGCTCAATTTGATTCCACCGCCTTTTTGGGGACCGGCGGTACCACGGAAAAGACGTAACACACTGCGTGGAAGCATCCGTTCAGCGTGAACTTGATATCACACAGGAGGTAACATGGCGAAGAAATTGTATGTCGGAAATTTGTCGTATAACACCAAGGAGGAGGATTTGCGCGAAGCATTCTCGAAGATCGGCGAGGTACTGTCAGCTACGCTGATCGTCGATAAGGAAAGCGGCAGGTCCAAGGGATTCGGCTTCGTGGAGATGGCGTCGGACGAGGACGCGGGCAAGGCAATTGCTGCTCTGAACGGCACAGCGTTCATGGACCGAACGATCACGGTGAACGAGGCCAAACCCAAGACCGAACGCTCGGGTTCCGGCGGCAGGGGGGATCGCGGCGGATACGGCGGAGGAGAAAAATCATGGAGATAAGAGTCCAGTCCCAGAACATCGAAAAAGCCCTGCGGGACCTAAAGAAGAAGCTCCAGGCGGACGGCCTTATGGGTGAACTGAAGAAGAGGCGTCATTACGAAAAGCCCTCGGTGAAAATAAAGAACAAGCAGATCGAGGCAGAGAAGCGAAGACGAAAGCTCCTCAAGCGCGCGCGGCCGTCCGGTTCAGGACCGAGGCCGGGAAGGCCGTCGCAGTCATCCACTGCATCGCATAAATAAACCGGAACCGAATGGAAATAACCAGGAGTTCGATCAAAACCCTCAAGGGTCCGGCCACGATGTTCTTCCCGGCTCTGTGACGCTCTGATTCAGTTTCTCACTCATTTGGTAATCGGATCAATCGTGATTTCCACGCGACGATTTTTGGCCCTTCCTTCTGCATCGCCATTGCTGGCGATGGGATGCTGCTCTCCATAACCGATGGCTGCGAGACGCTCCTTGACCACACCCTTCCCGTGAAGATACATCGCGACCGTGGAGGCGCGGCGCTCGGACAGCTTCTGATTAAATTCAACAGGGCCGGTACTGTCGGTATACCCGGCCACCGTAACGAGTGTTGATTTATATTCCTGAAGCACGATGGCAACAGAATCCAGTACTTCAAAAAACCGTGAGTTGAGATCGGCGCTGCCCGTCCTGAACGTAACATCACCCGGCATTATCAGATGAATGTCGTTGCCCTCACGGGCGACGCGAACACCGGTACCTTCCAGTTTCTGCCGTAATTTTGCATCCTGCACATCCATGTAATACCCTGCGCCGCCTCCGGCGATCGCGCCAATGCCGCCTGCGATCAATGCGTTTTCAGTTCGGTGACCCTTGCTTGCTGTTGCAGCACCCAGAATGGCTCCAAGAGCACCGCCGATGGCCGAACCTTCAGTGGCCTTGGACGTCTCCTTCTCTCCCGTGTAGGGGTTGATGGTGGAACATGCGGTCATTGACGACGATACGGCGAGCATGATCGTGAGGAATGCAACAACGATTCTGTTCATAAAAACCTCCTTACTATTAGATCTGAGGCATCATATTCCATGGGGCCTGAGATCGACGTGATCGATACAAATATATGCTTGCAAACGGGCTTTGTCAACGACGCCAGTGAAGTATTTTATGGATTCATGAGCAAATAGGCTCACTTGTTGAGATACTTGTTAAGAAGGTCTTCGGCGCCCTTGCGGAGCAGCCGCTCGCCCTGGGTCATGGCAACGGCCTTTACCGTCTCTTGAACCAGAGCAGTGGCCATTATGTGCGCGATCTCAGCAGGAGTGGCGCCGCCGTGCTTGCCGATATCGCTCAGTTCCAGGCGCGGCAACTCGACAATATAAGGCTTACCCATCAGTTTTGCGACACGCACATGGACCTTCCCCTTCTCGAACACCAGCTTTCCGACACGCAGCCTGAGTTCTTTCCCCTTGCGGCTTTGTTGCAGCCGCTCCTCTTGGGAAGAACCTGACTCTGCGAGATTTTTCTTGAGGATGTCCACATTCGCGGTTCCGTCCGCCTTCATCTCATAGAACACTTCAGGTCCGGAAATCAGGATAGTGTCGATGACAATGGGAGTGCTCGTGACGGAGTCCTTCACGATCCGGATCGATATGGTATCAAGCGTAATGATGGAGGGAGAAACAAAACCGGAAGGATTGGCTACCGTCAATCCAAGGACAGCACCCTCCCCCTGAGAGAGCCTTATCTCTACTGACGATACTCGTACGTGCGTTTTCACTGCCTGGGACCCGTATTTCTCTATAGCAGCCTTCACGATCGAGTTGATGTTCGTGAGAACGTAGACTAAGGTACCAGCGATGGCCAGAACAAGTGCGAGGACGCTGAAAATAATAATTTTCTTTTTCATCAGACGATCACTTTCAGATTAATAACTGGCTCCATAAAAATAATAATCCGCAGTGTAGGGTATCCGTACCTCTGTGCCAACCTTTGCCTGTGTGCAGCCGTCCGCGGGCGCCTTGCCCCCTTTGGTATTCAGACGCTGAACGCTGGCAATTTTGCTGAAGATGCCAGTCCCTGCATGTTCCTTTGCACGCAGCAGCAGCCAGGGGATAGCTGCTGGATCAGGACCGTTGTCCTTTGCCAGGACCTCCCCCACCACTTTGCTGCCGTCATTTGCCTCCCATGTGGGACCTGCATAGTGTTTTCCGAGCTTGTGCGCCTGATCATCGAGCAAATCGGCCTGCGGAGCAATGAATGCCCAATCGAACCTGGCTGGATCGTTGGTAACCGCTTTGCATGCGTAGATCTGCACACCCACGCCCCGCAACACAAATGCCAGCTTCTGGTCGTTTGGAACATTCAAGCCTTCAGGGATATTAGGGGTCGTGCTGATGTGGTGAACAGTGCAGCCCGAAAATAACATCATGGCGAGCACTACAGCCCAGAGCATTCGATTCTTCATCGTCACTTCCTCCTATTGAAAGTTAAGCGGCCTCATCCTATTAAACCGGGTGCGATGTTGTTCTTAACCGTGCTTTCCCTCTGTTATTAAAAGAATAACGTTGGGAGGTTTTCGGCGAGATGGAAAAAATTCTCTCTGATCTTCTCCCGATGAGGTAGAGTAGGACAATTGTGTGCGAATGTCAACGTTTTCTATGGGGGATGTTTTCTATGGGAGAATTTACCTTTCCTTGAATTCACCGGTATGACGGAGGTATAATATAAATAAAGAAAGTCGTATGCGTAAGGAGGTAGAACTATGGTAACCGTAGGATTGTTCGTACGTCTGGAAGCAAAACCGGGAAAAGAGGCTGACGTAGAGCGTTTTATTAAGAGCGGTCTTCCAATCGTCATGGATGAGCCGGCTACATGCGCTTGGTTCGGGATCCGTTTGGGACCGTCAACGTTCGGCATCTTCGATGCCTTCCCGGATGAGCAAGGCCGTGAGGCGCATCTCTCGGGCAAGGTTGCAGCTGCCTTGATGGCGAAGGCCCCCGAGCTCCTGGCGAAACCGCCTGTTATTGAAAGAGTCGACGTGCTTGCGTCCAAGCTCCCCGAGGCCATTCTTTCGAAAGTGAGAAAGGCTGCTTGAAATACAGCAGGATAAAGTTGCTGCGTCCGCTGCGCAGCGTTTAAAAGATCATGGGCCCGAGAAAAATCTTCTCGGGCCTTTGCATTTGAGCGCCCCTTAACGACTTCTAAGTCAAATTCTTCTCAGAATTCAATGATAGAAATAACGTACCCTTGCGGCCTTTTCACAACCTGCAAACCTGCTATACTAATATACAATAAACGCATTTAAATTCGTTGCGACTTTGCCCCTCGTCCTGGTCTTCTGCTTAAAGAGAAGGGATTGTGCGAGGAGGCCTTAACGGGAGGGAGTCAATACGTATTTCGTTTGCGTTGGATTGCGAAAACCCTTTCGAAAACAGGAGGTGCGCCAATGCCAGAAAACAGAAAGATCCGGAAAGTGTTCAAAAGCAGGCCCACGATCGAGGGGGCAGGAGTCCATCTGAAACGGGTTTTCGGAAACAGCGAGGTCCCGCTCTTTGACCCGTTCCTGCTGCTCGATGATTTCCGCAACACCGATCCGTATCTCTACATCAAGGGTTTTCCCTGGCACCCCCACCGCGGCATCGAGACGATCACCTACGTCCTGCAGGGAGACGTCGAGCACGGCGACAGTATGGGGAACAAGGGCGTCATCACCTCGGGCGACACACAGTGGATGACCGCGGGGAGCGGCATCATTCACCAGGAAATGCCTCGGGGAGACGACGGGGGCGTAATGGAAGGGTTTCAACTCTGGGCTAATCTGCCGCGGTCGCGCAAGATGATGGACCCCCGCTACCGCGACATCAAAAGCTCGCAGGTGCCGGAGGTGGTGACAAAGAGCGGCGCCAGGGTCAAGGTCATCTGCGGGACCGTGGAGGGAAAGAAGGGCCCGGTTACGGACATCGTCATCGATCCCGAATATCTCGACATCACGGTGCCGGCCCTCTCTGAGTTCGTCCACAAGACGACGCGCGGCCACACGGTCTTCGCGTACGTGATCAAGGGAAAGGGGGTCTTTTGCAACGAAAAGAACCCGTATGCGTACGACGCCCTGGGCGAGAACTATTTCGACATGAAGCGTGATCCCTACATCCACAATGGAACGGCGGTCCTCTTCGACGACGGCGACCAGGTGACGGTCGCGGCGCAGGGTGAACCGGTACGCTTTCTGCTCGTATCAGGCAAGCCCATAGGCGAGCCCGTGGCGTGGTACGGCCCGATCGTGATGAACACGGAAGAGGAGCTGCGAATTGCATTTGAAGAGTACCGGGACGGCACCTTCATCAAATCGGGCAGCAGCAGATCCTGATGGGCGACTAATAGCTGTACCTGAGTCCAATGCTGTAAATGTTGTCTGTTGAGCTCGTGCCTGGTATATTCGAATCACTGGCCTGGTGGGAATACTGGGCGTCGATATACCATTTTATCGCGATTTTTTGTTCAAGGCCCGCCGAAATGGTATTGGCCGTCACTTTGAACCCTGATGGCTCGTCATAGTCGCGTACGAGGTAATTGTAGCCGAGAAGAACGGTTGTCGTGGGCAAGGCCGACCACCCGGCCCAGATGCTGCCGGAGTTGCCTGTGTACGTGAAGAGCGACGAATCAGCGTTGTTTTGTTCATAATCATAAATTTCCTTGAGCCAGAATATCGGAGTCAACCGCTCCTTCAGTGACAGGGTCGCGCCATAAGCCGTGCTGTTGCGTTGTGAATCTTGATACCCTTTGATGGCGCCGTTGATCGCAGCCTTAGCGGAAAACACTTCGCCGAACTCCTTATAAATACCGGCACTCAAGCCTCCAATGGTAAAATCGAACTGGGTAAAAGAGCTGTACGAAGTGTGCTGTGCGCCCCCGATTAAAAACAAGTTTGTATCCGGGTTGATCTTAGTCAAGACACCGATATCAGCGAGAATATTGATTGAGGTATCGCTTTTCGATTGCGTTCCGGTATCTTGCGGAATGCTGCCGCCCATGCCGCTCCCCGGTCCCATTCCCGGGGCCATCATCACCCCACCGCCGGCACCGGTAACAGGCACGCCTGCATAACCGCCGCGCTTGTCCGACAAGAGACCGACTACATTGTCTTCATATGCTCCCTTGATCGCCGCGTCATAGAATATATCAGCCGCCTGTGCGGCTGGAACAGCCAAAGATATGATGAATGTGGCTAGACAGAGAATAATTGCCGAACTTGCCGCGCGATGCATAATGTGCCTTTCCACCTTGCTCTATAAAAAAGCAGGCAGCCGGAACAATATGAAGCTGCCTGTATGTGTCTATGTTTTTTTAGTAAACGAAATGTTTTTTGATTAACCTATCGCCTCGGTCCGCCCATGCCTGAACCACCCGAACCTGCATTCGATCCCATGTGAGCGCCCTGATCCATACCGGAACCGTGGCCCATTCCTGACCCGCCACCCATCTGATCATGAGTCATGTCCCTGTCTCTATCATGATCCATGCCTCTGTCATGGTCCTGGTCACGCTTCATGTCCCTGTCCATGGTATGGTTCGCGTTTTCCGAAGCCTTGTCGGGTGCTGTTCCGGATTTTATCTCACCGGCATAGGTATTCGCGGCAGACGTTATCCTGCCGGCTCCGAGCCCTTTATTAATTCCGTTGGACATTACCTGCGAGGTCTTGTCAGCCGAAGCGCCGGTTGCCACGGTTTTGCTGAAGGTGTTCGTCATCTGCACGGTATCCCGCGCGCTGTACTTGTGCTGTATCGCATCCGCTGCTATTGATGCCGCCTCTTTTCTGGCTGAAGGTCCCGTGTGCTCAATGGACTTGGCGACCTCTGCAAGGTCCTTGCCCTTCATGCCCTGGTTTATTGACGCCTCGACAACCCGGTAGGCGTGATCTACCGGTATACCCTTGTCCACAAGGCCCTGAAGGGTGGTAACCGCCTGGGAGTGGTCCTTGGCCCCCAGCTTCTTCTCCATGGCTTGTTTGTCGATATTTGCCTTTGCCTCGTCCATCGTGAGGGCAAACGCCGATACTCCGAACAACAGGATGCTTCCTGTCACCATTATAGTCAATAGCTTCTTCACGTTTGTATCCTCCTTGATTATTGTGCTTGATGCAGGAACTATTCACGGTTCACTGCTTACTTACCGCCTCCCGCCCCCCATACCACCCATACCTCCCATGCCCCCTGAGTTCGGACCGCCCATCGATCCTCCCCCTGTTCTATCCTGCATCTGCATGTCATGCATCATCTCTCCCCGCTCCATGCGGGAATTCATGCCGGAAACAACCTCGTCCATCGGGCGATTCTTCCTGCGCTCGTTGACCATGTAGCGCTCCATGGCCTCCAAGTCGTGCTCTGAATAGCCCTTGTCCACTGCCGTATGAACCATTTTTGCAGCCTGATCGGTAGTCATGCCATTTCCGACAAAGGTGGTCATCGTGTCCACTGCCCTATTGAACAAACCGATCGATCCTTTCCGTTCTTTCACACTCTCTCCGGTCTTCATAACGGCATCCCGGGGAATCGATTTTTCCAGTGCTCTTGCCACGGTCTCGACCGCGTCCTCGGAGCCCTTTGCGCCTGTTGATCTGACGCCACCGCTCTCGAATTTGTTCACGATCGGCCGGGCAGCCGCAAGGTGCTCGGAAAGCCGCTGTGTAACTCCTGATATCTTGTCCGCCGGTACGCCCTTGGCGAGGCCCTGCTCGGTCCGATCAAGGACGAGCCGTACCGGAAGATTTTGCTCTTTTGTTCTGGTTGCGATTTCGAGGAGACCTTCAACATGCCGGCTCTCAATTCCGTTACTCAGCCCGCGAGTGATGATGACAGAAACATCTTCCGCCGGAATGCCCGCGGCCATTGCCCGGTCAGCTTTCGCGAGAATGCCTGCCTTCGCTTCTTTTGAAAGCGATGATCGTTGAACGGTTACCCGCGCCTCTTCAAGATGTTTTGATCCGGCCTCGCCCGCACTGGCGTATGGTGCAGCCGTCAGGGCTGCTGCAGTCACTAAAAGAGCGATAATGATAATAATGTTGAGAAAACCCTTCGCCATTCGTAGGTTCCTTTTCATATCTTGACCCTTACCACGGCATTTTTATTTCCGAATCCGTCATCGCTGTAGGTTTCCGCGTTCGGATCGGTTATCCATGCTTTTCCGTCCACAACGAACATGTAGTTGTACTCCCCGGGCTTTAAAGGTATGCTGATCGTCCAGATGCCGTTTTCCTGCTTCGTGAGCACGTTTGCATCTGCCTTCCACTTATTGAATGTGCCAGCGACCGAGACGTGATGAGCCTCAGGTGCATGCAGGTTCATAGTCACCGTCACAACCTGTTCCTGCTGAGGAACGACCGCGATTTCAACAGGCGCATTCCGCGTGCGAACAACCTGGGTGAATATCAGAGCCAGGATCGCCATAGTCGCAAATGCCGTGGCCATGTTCCATTTAAGTGCCCTGCCCTTGAAGAGAAAATCCCAAACCCGCCGTCCGATAGTCGCTTTTTTTGGCGGCAGCCTTCTCATGACCTCGGCAGTAAAAAAGGCCGGGGCCGGCATGCGCTCGCTCGTTTCAACCGAGCGAAGTGCACCGACGATGTCATCGAACTCTTCCTTGAGGTCCGGGTCAGCCTGGACCTGAGCGATCATCTTCAGTTGTTCGTCAGGAGCGGCATCGCCGTCCAATATCTTATGAATAAGATCTCTGTTCAATTCTTTGTTATTTTTCATACCCTGGCCCCCATTTTTTCCAGGAGTTTCCTGAGCATTTCACGTCCGCGATGCGCCCGCACTTTCAGTGCATTGACACTGACGCCGAGGATGTCCGATATCTCGCGGTAGTCTAATTCCTCGATGTGCTTGAGCACGATCACATCCCGGTATTCTTCGGGCAGTAAATTTAAAGCCTGCTGGATCACATCGCCGGTCTGCCGTGATGATACGGTTTGTTCCGGCGTTCGTTCTTTGGATGGAACAATATCACTGATTTCATCAACCTGTACCGTATCGCGCTCGGCCCTCAGGTGATCCTTGCACTTGTTCACCACGATTCGGTAGAGCCAGGAAGAAAACTTTGAGCCGTATTGAAATCTTTCCAGCGATGCGTAGGCGGAAATAAAACTTTCCTGGGCCATGTCCTTGGCTATGTCCGCGTCGCCGACCATCCTGTAGGCGATGTTATACGCCATGGATTTATATTTGTCCACGAGAAGGGCATATTGTTCGGAATCTCCCTCCAAACAAAGCTGGATGATCTTATGCTCTTCGGTTTCAATAGAAATACTCATCACTCACATCCATTAGACGAACAATAAACAAAAAGGTTACCGTTATGGAGACTATTTTTCGATCACCACGACGGAGTTCTTCCCCCCGAAGCCGTCATCCACTTCGGGGACCGAGGGGTCGGGAAGCCACTTTCCGTCCACGATGAAAAGATATTCATACCGGCCCTCACGCAGCGGGATGACGTCGCTCCAGACACCGCTTTTATCCGGTCCCGACAGCCTGTCTTTATGGATGTCCCATGTATTGAAGCTGCCCGAAATCGTTACGCTCTTTGCCGTTGGGGCGTAAAAGGTAAAAAGTACCCCATCCTTGGTTATCTCAGGCCCGAGGCGTTTTTGCGCGCAGCTGGCGATCGACAAAAGAAATACTGCCAGTAAAAGTACATTGAGTGAAAGGCGTCGCATTTTATTTTATTATAGCTCCGAGAACCTCGATGAGCTGCCTAGTCGATATAGCAATATGTAGCTTTATCAAGTCGCGATAAAATAACGAATACTAAATTATGACGAGGGTAAAAAAGACGGCAGCTGGACGATCGTCCGGCTGCCGTAAGTCTTTCTTATTTAAACACTTCAGGCAAGAACAGTTCTTAAGAACAGTTCTATTAAATCGTTCCGTTTGACGCAGCCAGCGTATCGATGAGGGTCTGCATATTCGCGGCTGAGAGACCTGATTGATTCGCTGCTGACCCCATGAACGTCGTCATCGCAGTTGCCAGCCCGCTCGTTCCAGCTGTGGACTGCATCATGGTGCCGCCGCCCATCATGCCGCCGCCCATCATACCGCCCATCGTTATCTGGGTGCTTCCCATCATGCCGTTCATGATGCCGTCGGATGCATCCTGCATCATGGCGGTGATCAACGCTGCCGGATCGGTCATGCTAATGGTCTGGCCAGTCTGGGCATATTGAGACATGGCGGCAATGGCAATGCCATAATTCTTCATGTCCGTTGACGCCGTACCGCCGGAACCTAATACCGCCGCGTTCATCGGCTGCGTATGGATGATGTCAGAAACCATGAAATAGTTGCCCACTGCCGTATTAGCCGATGCAATGTTAACATCGGTCATGCCGCCCGTCATTGCCTGCGCTCGCGCCTGGGCCATGGACGTAAGGGGCGTCATATGAATGCCCGTTATCGTGGTCCCGCTCGCAATGGTCGGAATGACTGCGGTCATGAAATCGCCGGACAACAGGGTCATGGTTGTGCCGGTTGCAAGATCACCATATGAGCCGCCTGTCATCTTGAGCATGACCGGGCCGGAGTAGGCGCCGAGGGACAGGCTGAAGCCACCCATGCTGTTCGTGGTTCCGCTAGCCAGCTGCGCTCCCATCGTTCCGTTGCTCACTGCGTATGCCATGACCGTGGCATTGCCCATTGTTCCGTTGAAGACTGATCCCTGGACCATCCCGTTCATCGGAGTTCCTCCGCCGCTCTGAATGGTACCGGTCGCCGAAGAATTCAGCTGGTTCATAAGCGCCTGCATGTTAGTCGCGGTAACACCCGACATATTCATTGAGGACGTGATGAACGTCGCCATTTCCGTGGCAAGTCCGCTTGTACCCGCGGTTGTCGTCATCATAGAGCTGCCACCCATCATCCCGCCCATCATGATTGGCGTACTTCCCATCAAGCCGTTCATGACACCGTCCGTCGCGTCATTCATCATGGACGTTACCATGCCGGATGAGGAAGACATTCCCATGTCCTTCGCGGACTGCGATATGGAAGCGATGGCCATGCCGTAGTTCATCATGTCCTGGGTCGCTGTGCCGCTTGCCCCTGACGCGAGCGGATTCATGGGTTGCGTATGCAGGATGTCGTTCACCATGAAGTAACTGCCTATGGACGAGTTTGCCGCCGTGATGTTTGCGCCTGTCATGCCGCCTGCCATATTGTTAGCCATGGCCTGGGCCATGGAGGTGAGAGGTGTTATCTGAATTCCGGTAACCGTTGAGCCCGTGGGAAACGATGACATAACGGCGGTCATCACATCGCCGGAAGACATGGTCATGGTCAGACCTGTTGCTTCATCGATGTACGTTCCGCCGCTCATCTGCAGCATAACAGGGCCGGCGTAGTCTCCGATTGATATATTGAAATTGCCCATTGAATCCGTCGTTCCGGTTGCTACCTGAGCGCCCATTACGCCATTCGTGATGCCGTATGCCGTCACCGTTGCGCCTTCAACCGGACCCTTGACAGCCGTTCCGCTGATCATTCCATGTCCGCCTGTTGTTCCATTGTTCACAGTCGGAGTTGTATCGCTGCTGCCCCCACCGCATCCGAAAAGGACCGAAAGGGCCCCGCTTAAGAGAATTAGTACCAGCATTGTCTTGAGATTCCTATACCTGTACATTAAATGTACCTCCATATTTTAGTTCGAGATTTTTTGCTGCAATTGTTGATTAGACGAAGTGGAAAGGGAAAGGTTACAGAAATAATTCGCGGGATTATTTGCTGATGATTACTACCGATTGTTCCACTTTCAGTTTCACAGTTGCATTTACAAGACCAACAATTACAGTATCATAGTACGACCCTGTCTAAAACGAGTCAAGAATTAAGGGCACGTGTTGCAATTTTTCCGTGTAACTTAATGCAACAAAAAATCCCTGGAGGCACACCAGTGAAATGGCTATGGGATAAAGAGATGCGGGATGATCCGGAGAGTAAATTTCATTTCATCTGCAGGTATTACTATGATGTTGCCCCCCATTCTTTCTCAACGATTGTTCAGAAATGTCCGGTGTCGGATCGCTTTGATCCACTGGTCTTCTTAAAGTCCGCCTTTCTTCCCCATGCGCTCACCTGCCAGTTGTCGGCCCTGCCCGACTCGGAAATCCAGGGCGGCAATGAAAGCCGAAGACGCTTCGACATGGCATTCACATAAGGTTCGTACGTCCGGCGCAGTTCATTCAGTCTCCGGTTCGCCTCTGCTCCCTCTTGCAGGATCATGCCTTCTTTCTTGAGAACGGTCTGCAAGGCAGCGAGGTCAGCCGCCGGAAGGCGGTCGATCTCAGGTTCCCGGGGCGGTGTGTGCAGAACGAGGGCCAGGTCCACAACAACGTGCCGTGCCATGGCAAAGGTCAACTGGGCCTGACGCACGGATTTTCCTTCGAGGCTGGATATGACGATTGAACAGGTATCAAGGATCGCCGTGAGCGCCGCAAGCCAGGACTGATTGTCGTGCTGGGAGCGGAAATAGACGAGCACCGGGTAGGAAAGATGGCTTTCGAGCAGCTCTGCGGACCAGCGTTCCCATTCATGGAGCAGTTGCGTAAGAGAGTCGCCGGCACTGTACTGAAAGTGACGCTTCAGTATCTCCGCGGCCGTCGGGGGCGAGCCCGCGCGGGCGTCCAGGAGCGAAATGTTGACCTCCCGCCGTGAGAATGACTGGTTAAGCGCGGGGAGATAACTGATGACGAGCGCCAGGAACGCGAACCCCATCCCGCCTTCGAGCACAACAAGCATCCGCGCAATTGTCGTGTTCGGGGAGACGTCTCCCAGGCCGAGCGTGAAGAACGTCGTACCGCTGAAATACAGGCAGGTAATGAACCCCGTTTGTTCGTCCTGTGTTTTGATTGCATTGCCCGGCACCCAGTACAGAAGCGCGAAGCCAATGATCAGGAACGCGGCCCAGATGCCGAGGAGAACGGGCAGAGAAAGCGGACCGTAGTAGCTCAGATAATTTTCCTGTTTCCTCCGCGACGACACGGCGCGTACCGCTGCGGTCCAGAGCGGCCAGGTGAGCCTGTAGAAAAGACGTACAAGCCTGAGCCGCCGCGTAACGCGGCGGGGAAGAACGATGGTCTCGAAGGCATCCCATAGAACAACAAGAATGAAAAAGATGCCGATACTTATTGCTGCGAACCTCATACCAACTCCTGCCAGACGCCGAACAGGCAAAAGACCGTAAGAAGAGCGAACTCTCCTTCCCTGGTGAGGCGCCACATGGTTATTATAACACTCAAGGGCGAGGGTGGTGTGCTATGAGACCTGCAGTATTGGCTAAGAGGCTGAGTGATGAGTTGCCAAAAAAAACGATGCAAACATGATATCGGTCCTCACACTGAGGTATAATTAATAAACAGCGAACAAACGCACAAGTGCCTGTTGACCCGAGTGAGAGCCGCCTATGGAAATCCAGCCCGAACAGGAACTTCACCACGAGATCTTCGGCTCCATCCTCGACCAGACCGAGATGACGCCCTTCCTGCTGCAGCCTGCCACGGACTACTTTTCCTCCCTCAGACAGGCGTCCAAAATGATGGCCAACCGCGGGTTCGATACCCTGGGCAGCGATAAACTGCGCCCGAGCGAGCGCGAGCGTGCATCGCAATATATCCGCCGCGCCTATGACTATTCCTTCAAGGCGCTTTTCCCCTTCGTCACTCCCCAGCTCGACAGTCTGTCTTCGCTTCATTCTCCCAATGAAGCGATCTACCGGGCCTGCCTGACCGCGATTGCGGAAGCGGCAGCGGTCCTGAATGACCGGTCATTCAAAAGCCTGGTCGACGAAGATCCGCGTCATCTCCTGCTTCTTGCCTCGTCGCGCAAGTATTCCTTCGTCTTTTCCGGATACCAGGAACGCGACTTCGTTGTTCCGCTTGCCTGGCAGCAGGCAGCCTGCTGCCTGCTCAAGATGGTCCACCTGATCAAATCGGTCGAGGAGGACAGTCAGGACATTAACGATTATGCCCAGCTGGGGTTCTTTCTGGAGGCGCAGGGGGTCAGTCTCAATGATCTCTATAAATTCGACTGGGAGCGCCCGTCCCCTGTCCCGGATACCGAGCCGGCACGGAGGGCCTTTGTCAAGATCTCGCTGTTCTTTCACCGCCTGCGCGAGTCTCTGAGCTACGACAGGGAGAAGGGCTGCCTGGTCTTCAATAGCGGCGATGGCGTGGACATTGAGATCGCTGAGGTGAAGGCACGGCTGAAAAGCCCCGAGAGCATGGTCACCAAGCTTGGCAAGAACGTTGAAGGAGAGGCATTTGATATCCGGGACATCCTGGCGATCACGTTCATCCTGAAGGACATGAATGATACGCTGAAACTTTTCCATGCGCTCCAGAAACGGGGAGTGATCCTGCAGGAGAACGCTGCGTCCCATTCGATCACCCAGACGCTCTTCGACGACCCGGAGAGCATGAAGGAAGCTGTGCGGAGGCTGATGATCAGCCTGGCCAAAGGCAGGGGGCGAAGCGAGCTGTCTGACGAGGGAAAGGTGGAGTCCTCGGCCGCTGCCTTCTACGAGGCCCTGAGCAGGAACGCGGATGCAAACGTCCATACATCGCGAGGACACCGAAAGTTCCAGTGCAAGATCGGCTTTTCCGTGCCGATCCACCGGGCCATCAATACGAACGATATCCTGATCCCCGGCACACCGCTTTACGATCGCCGCGATGATGTGAGCAACAGATCGGAGCAGCACACGCTGGGCGTGGAGCTGCGAATCTCGGATGTGGAGAGCTGGCGCGACTCAGAGCAGACGGGCGAATCCCACCATGATGCCTACAAGTTCCGGCAGCACATCACGGTCATGAACCGGGTGTTCAAGACTCTGTTCCATTTTCCCGATGAAAACTTTGCCCAGCTCCGCAGGGACCAGGCGGCGCTGTTCTCGTGAGGAGGTGCGCGATCGAACAGGCGGGATTCAAAAGGCCTGTCATTCCTTAACAGGCGTCCATGCCTTGTCGGGATCGTATGATTGCATCTCCTGGGCGATCTTCATGGTGTCCGGTCCGAGGTTCTTCTGGTAAACCTTGCCCTGCTGATTGACGATAAAGGTCATCACTCCCGACTTGCCCCAGTTCGATGGAAACGCGACCAGGGCAAAGCCTCCGACCATATTGCCATTGATAATATAATTGTATTTCCCTCCCGGCGCATTGTTCCCCTGTTGCAGCAATATTTTGAGATAGTAGCCATGAAACGGCACCGGCTGCTCCTTGAAGAGTGACTTTTCCTTTTTATAACCTTCCATCCTGGCCCGTGCCACGAGTTCACCCAGGGGGCTCACCGGTTCACCGGGCGCATGCCTCCAGAACAGGCCGTTCTTTTTGCCGGGATCGCTCCGAAGTTTCTGTGCATAGGCAAGAATTCCATCATGGTCCCAGTCTTTCAGGATATACTCGCGCTGCGCCGCAACATAGGTGCGGCAGACCAGTATGGCGGTGAGCTCATTTTCCCCGATCCGGCGGTTCAGGATCTCCTCTTTTCCCGCATCCGTATCAAAGAACCACTGGTCAGTCTTCTTTATCAGGGGGATCGGATAGGGCCAGTTCTCGTTGCCGATGTGAATGATCGCCTTAGCGTCATTCTCTTTCACGAGGTTGGTTTTCTCGGCTGCATGTTTGGAAAATTCATCAAATTCGGCGGCAGCCTGCACGTCGTCACTGGAACGGAGGTCCTTTGCGGAAGGTCCGAATATCTGATCGAGTGCGGCCGTGTCGTGTGACTTGACCGCCTCGACGAGTGCTTTCACGGCGTCTTCAGGAGTAGCAAACAGTTTTTGCGTCGCCTGCGCCATGAGCGGCGCGCTCCAGGAAGCAATTGCCGCAGCAAAAACCAAAAGTGCAGCGATAAATGCCGCGCCTCGCGTTGCATGAAACAGGGATTTCCGTTGCATTGTCTCCATGGTATTCTTCCTTTCTGAATTCAATCTGTTCCACGATGGCGAAACATATTGATGCAAACCCGGGAACCTGTCACCGCCCCCGTTGCGGTCTCTCTCCGGCAGAATTCCCGCGTGCAGGGGCGCGGCCCTGGCTCGCAGGGGGCGCGGACGGGCGCACCCTTTCAGTGCTTTGACGACTCGCCTCGCCGCGATTGCTCTGCGCCCTGGCCTCATCGGCTCCCCGGTAACCGCCAAACGTGACCGATGGCGTCCTGCCGGGTTGCACGCCCTCGCGTGCAGGACCGGGCTGACCCGGCTGGCTGCTGCTTGCGTTTGGAGCAACAGGCGCTGCCCGTTGCGTGATGACCGGGGCCGGGCTTGTCGGTCGCTGAGTGACACGAGGCGGCGGCACAACACGCTGCTCGCCGGTATTAGGAGATGGTATTGCAGGTCGCTGGGCAGTTGGAGCGGGAATGGACGGCCGTCGGTTGACAGTCGACGTCATCGGCGCCGGCTGCTGGCTGACAATGCCGCGGCTTTCTTTGCCGCGATTGCTGTATGCGCGGGTGTCGCCACCAGGGCTGAATGTACCTACCGCGGGCCTGGTCAGCACCGTAGTTTGCCCCCTGATCTCACCGGTACGCGTATGCCGGGCGCTGTTCGGGCCGCTGGGCCGTGATGCCAGGTACCTGGCCGGATCGCCGTGCGATCTATCATGCCGCCATGTCTGATGTATGGAGGGCCTGCTTTGGTTGATATAAACGTCCCTTACGTGAACATAAGGCCGCACGCGATTTACCCAACCGGGGCGGTCCCAGCCATGATAGATCACGTGGTGGTGACCCCAGTCAAAGTCCATGCTCAGCCAGCCTCCGATCGTAAAACCGAGACCGAATGCAATGAAAGGCGGGCTGCTCGGAACCGGTTCTGAGATATAAATAACCGAAGGATCATACCTGGGGACGTAAACATACTGCGGTTGAGCCGGAACGATCTGGATGTAGTCACCTTCGATGATGACGGTTTGTTCATCATTACTGACCAGATTGCCGACGGCCCTCGCCCGCCACCGCAGCCGTTGGATAGAATTGGTCACGTCTTCCGGCTGGTTGATGAAGGCGTCGCCCAGGTTGGCGGTCCAATCCATATTCCCGGCCATCATTTGCAGAATGTCTGGATAGTGGATAATGGCCTTGACGGATTCATCCCAGTTCTGCTCGTCAATATTTGACACATTCCCGCCGCTGTTAAGCCATGCCGCCGCATCGTCAACCTCTGCCGGATACGTAGAGGCCGGCAGCATCTGGGCCAGAAGCGGGTCCGGATAGAGCGCTATGGGGGCGAGAAGATCGTCAAGTTCCTGGTCCGTGAAGGATAATGAGTATGTCAGGTCCGCGTCTTCCGCCCAGGCCTGAGTGGACAGGAAGGCTGAAAGGAGCACAACAACTGCAAACAGAAATCCGTTTATAAAGGTCTTCAATTGCGCACCGCCTTACTCTCCACCGTTGGGTCGCTGGTGGACGCCTGATTATCATCGATGAGTTTATTGATAGATCATTCTATATGATGAGACCCGACTTAACATAAAAAGTTGCACCATTTTTTTCATTCTGAAAAAATCAGCTGAGATTGTGTGTTTGATATCAATACAAACGAAAGTTACATTCCTAAGGAATCTCCCTCCCCGCCGGGGAGAGGACTAAGGTGAGGGGCAAGTCCATAACAATTTCAAATGCGTTTGCATTAGTTTGCAGAAGTCGATAGAGCAGGTCGTATACCGTCGTATAACGCTGTGGAGACTAGACAGGGACATTGGTTCTTACGGTAAAAGGCTCTCTTCCATTTTGAAGATTCAATGGTCGGCTAACGAGCAAACCATCTATTATTATTTATGAGCAAAGCGCCGTAAGAACCAACAGCCCCAAAGTTCGTTTATTTACGTATCAGGCTATGGTAACTAATCCTATTTACGCTCAAACACCGTGATGAAGCTGTTGTTTCCCGTGTGGCCGGCTGCGAGATATTTACCATCCGGACTGTACGCAAGGCTGCTAAGACCGCAATCACTATCGATCGCTTTCAGCTGGGCGGCAGTGCTGATGTTCCAAAAGACCAACTTACAGGCGCTCTCTTGGCCGACTCCTGCCACCGGAATTCCAAAAGCGCCTCTCACGACGACTGCAGTGGAAACTGAATCACCAGACGTCAGAACAGTGCTGCCGGGAATGAACGACAGTATGGACATCTTGTCGGAATGCCCCTCCAGAGACTTGCCCGCATTCCCCGTTGCCGGTGACGAGATACTTGCCCTCGGGGCTGTAAGCGACCGAATTGACATTATTCGAATGACCGTTCAGGGCTTTGATTTTATCTCCCGTGGCCGCGTCCCAGATGATCGCCGATTTGTCCTTGCTGGTCGTGGCCACCCGTGACCCGTCGGGGCTGAACGATATTCCCTTTACATCATCATCGTGGCCGCTTAATTTTTTGAACAATTCATCCTTTTTGATATTCCAAAGCATCGCCTTTTTATCGTCGCCCCCGATCGCCAGAAGACTGCCGTCCTGATTGAACGACAGCGCCCTCACACTATTGAAGGCCTTGATCCTGGTGATCTTCTTCCATGTCTGCGCGTCCTATAAAATAACCTTATGACCATGATCTCCCGAGGCCAGATATTTTCCATCACGACTGAATGCCAGGGCAGTAACGTCACTGTCATTTTCTTTTTTGAGCTTGTTCTTGATTTGCCAATTTGTACTGTCCCAGATAATAACCTCTTTATCGGAGGTGCCGATGGCCATAACGTTGCCTGTCGGGCTGAACGCGATGGAGAGTACGTCTCCTGAATAACCTTTGAGGGTATTGATCTTATCATAGTTCAGCGGAACGGAAGGCTGTGCTCCTGATGAGACCCGTGATATGAAAAGGAGCATGGTAATGACCACGATAGTTTTCAGTTTCATTTCCGATTCCCTCCCCTGTGTTTTAGTCCCATGAAGCGCTACTTCTTTTTGCTCTTCGGTTTTTTGACTTCTTTCTTCTGACCCTGCTGTGATTTTGCCATGAACTATCACCTCTTTCCTGTCTTCAAATAGTGTCCGCGTCCGACTCGGCAAACAAAAAAGGCTGACCCGCCAGGGTCAGCCTTCATGTTTTATTTTTCTTCCGCTTTAATTGAGACCAACTCAACATCGAAGATCAAAACCGCATTCGGGCCGATCGGGCCTCCCGGTGTACCGCTCGCCCCGTATGCAAGGTCTGCAGGGATAAAAAGCTGCCACTTGGAGCCTTCTTTCATGAGCTGCAGTGCCTCGGTCCATCCCTTGATCACGCCGCTCACGGGGAACGTCGCCGGCTGTCCGCGCTTGTAGGAACTGTCGAACTCCGTCCCGTCGATCAAGGTGCCCTTGTACTGGACCGTCACCGTATCGCTTGCCTTGGGAGATTTGCCTTTCCCCCCGGTGATGACCTTATATTGAAGACCGCTCGGCAGGGTCTTTACGCCCTCCTTGGTCTTGTTCTTTGCGAGAAAGTCCTCTCCCTCTTTTTTGTTCTTTTCACCCAGGACCTTCGCGCGCTCCTGTTGTTTTGCCTGGAGGTCCTTCTGGAGACCCGCGATGGCAGTTTTGACTTCGTCATCGGTCATCAATGGCTTGTTGCCGGCCAGGATGTCCTTGATCGCTTTTGCGACGATGTCCGGATCAACATCAACGTCATTCTTTTTCAGACCATTGCCCACATCCATGCCGATGGCGTAACTTACTTTATCTTTCTGGGTCTTCAGTTCCACCTTGTCCCCGGCAAAGACCGGACCCGCGGCCAGCGCCATGCACAGGATAATTACGAGACGTGATTTCATAGATTCTCCTTTTGTTTGATTTTACCGATTGTAAAAAATACCAGCATTTTTTCGGTTTGTCAATCCCCCAGTGCATCAGGATCGTTTTACACCGGGTCCGGCCCTTTTACTTGCCGCGGATTTACAGCAGAACATCGAGCATCGTGAACACGAAGATCGTAACGCTGATGTAGCCGTTCATATTGAAAAAAGCGATATTCAGTTTGGAAAGATCATTTTCCTTGATCAGGGTATGCTCGTAGATGATCATGCAGAGCGCGATGATCACACCAATGAGATAATACCAGTTGAGCGAGAGCAGTGCATACAGCCAGAAGAGCGCAGCCATCGTGATCGCGTGAGCTACCCGGGAGATCCAGAGCGACCACCTTAATCCGAATTGCTGGGGAATGGAGTGGAGACCCGCCTTCCGGTCAAAGTCCATGTCCTGGAGCGCGTAAAGCACGTCGAAGCCGAGGAGCCAGAACAGCACTGCAGCGCCGAGCACAAGCGCCGGCGGCTCGAGCTTCCCCGTGACCGCGATCCACGATCCGATCGGCGCAAGGCAGATGGCAAGCCCGAGGAACGCGTGCGACAGAAAAGTGAACCGTTTGGTGTAGGAATAGAAGAAAACGACCATGAGCGCAACGGGAGAGAGAATAAAACTGAGCGTGTTCAGCCGATACGCTGCGAAAACAAGCAGGGCCGACGAGACTCCGGTGAACAGGATCACCTGCGCAGGCGTCACCAGGCCCTTGGGAAGGGCCCGCATGCTGGTCCTCGGATTCCCGGCATCGAAAACCCGGTCCGCCCATCGGTTGAACCCCATGGCTGCCGAGCGAGCGCCGACCATTGCCACGGCGATCCAGAAGATCGTGCTCCATGCCGGCAGCCCCCGCGCTGCCAGCAGCGCACCGGTGAACGCGAAGGGCAATGCAAAGATCGTGTGTTCGAATTTGATCATCTCGAGGATGATTTTGATTTTATTCAGCATAAGTTTTTTCCTATTAGTATCGCGAACTTTTTCGTCATTCCCGAATGCCTTAATCGGGAATCCAGGTTTTCAAAACCTTCTGGATTCCGGGTCAAGCCCGGAATGACGGATTAAAGCAATAAGCGCAAGCATTCAATAAAAGTTCGCCGTCCTCTCGTGGCATCTTTTTATTTTTGCAACAGCTGTTTTTTCTCCCACGCTTCGATCTTTTTCTTGATGTCAGGCATAGCCTTCTGCGTTGCCTCGATTCCAGCCTGCATGCATCGTTTCTTCTGGCTAAAATCGAGCATCCCCACGTCGCCCACAGCCGGACTAATGAGCACATCGGCATTCTTTCTCATATATTTCGCATTCTCGCTGGACATGATAGTGACTGCCTGCAACATGACATCGATGAGGTTCGTAATATTGAAGTTGATCACATGTTCGCTGATGTCCACAGCGATCACGATGTCGGCGCCTCGTTCCCGGGCTACGGATGCCGGCAGGTTCTCCACCACGCCGCCGTCAACCAGGAGCTTCCCCTGGTGATCCACCGGGTCGAACACGCCGGGGATTGCGCTGCTTGCGTGCACTGCCCTGGCCACCGAGCCATGATCAAGGACCACGCGCGTCCCCCGATTCAAGTCGGTCGCCACGGCGGCAAAGGGCAGTTTGAGATCTTCGATGTTCACCGGAACCTTGGACTTTACGAATTCTTCCAGCTTATCACCCTTGACCGGCCCCATGCTGGTAAACGCGGAGAAAATCCCGTAATCAAAAACCTGGTCTTTTTCAAGAGAAAATGCCGTCCACTCAAGCTCGAAACTGTTGGTGTCATAGGCATAGATCGCGCCGATAAGACTCCCAACGCTCGTGCCGACGATCATGTCGATCGGGATCTTCTCCTGTTCGAGTGCGCGAATCACACCCACATGCGCAAAGCCCCGCGCTGCACCACCGCCGAGCACGAGCGCGATCCTCGGCTTCGGGCTCTCCGTCATGTGCGGTCCCTGCGTTGATGCACAGGAGGCGAGCATCACGGCTACCATGCAGATCAAGCATCGTTTCCCGCATTTGGCAAACAGCTCTCGCGTTCCGTTGAACAATAAGGACCGTGCGAAGATAGTTTGTTCGAATTTGATTATTATCTTATTCAGCATACGCTTCCTCAATGAAAAGAGAATTTTACTACGGAGACGCGTCGACACAGATAGCTGCATGACAACTGCTCTGTAGTCCGGGTTCTGTCTCCTGTCTCCTGTCTCCTGTCTCCTGTCTCCTGTCTCCTGTCTTCTTACTTCTGCCCTTCTAGCATTTTCACCACATCCCCGTAAAGTGTTTTCACGATCTCGTCGTAGTCCCTGCCCCCGGGATGGATAGGCTTGCCAAATGAGACCCTGACGTGTGACGGCTTCGGGAACAGCTTCCCGGACGGCAGCATTGCATAGGTTCCGCTGATCGCGACCGGAACGACCGGGATGTTCAGTTCCTTGGCGATGATCCCCACTCCCTTTTTGAACTCCTTGATGCCGCCATCGCGCGAACGGCTGCCTTCAGGAAAGGCGAGGAGGATCTTTCCGCCGCGGAGCACGTACGCCGACAGCTGGAGCGCGTTGTGGAGCCTGGTGTCCATGTCCACCGGGATCACGTGGAAGAACCTTGCTATCCTCGACGAGATCGGCCCGCCGAAAAATTCCGTAGCGCCGAGGAAAAAGACCCGTGAGCTGGCCTTCCAGGAGATCGCGGCAATGATCGACGGAACATCGGCAAGGCTCAGATGGTTCGGAGCGATGATGTAGGCCCCCTTCTCAGGCAGGTTTTCGACACCCGTCGCCGACAAACGGCCGTAGACCTTCATCGCCAGGGTGATCAGCAGTTTGACCGCGTATCGCACCGTATTCGTGATCAGGCCGAACTCAAGCCAGATCGTTTTCCGCGCCTCTTGCGCAGGCTCCTGGGCCAGGATATCGGCCCACGACGACCTTACCCGTTCTCCGGCCTTGAGCGGCCCGGAGGCAAGCAGCTCTTTGAGCTTGAGCACCGCATCCTTCACCGTAAACACCTCTGATCCGAACGAATCAGGCAGACTGATGCCGAAGGACTTCTCGATGCTCACAACCAACTCAACGCGGGTGAGCGAATCGAGTCCCAGATCGAGTTCGAGATTGTCGTCAGGCACGATATTCTTTTTCGCGGAGAACGGTTCGAGACACGATAAAAGTTTCCTTGCAACCGGGTCCGACAGCAGCGTGCTATCGACCTCCTGAATGGGTTTGTCGGTCCGCTCCCCGGCTCGCTGGTAGAGCTCCCTTATCTTGCTCCTCTTGAGCTTGCCCAGACGCGTGGCCGGAAGCGACTCCTTGAAGATCTTGAGACCCGTGATCCGTTTGTACGGCTGCAGATCTTTTGCGAGGTCTTCGATCTCGAAGGCGATGGTCTCCCGCGAGTTGGAGAGGTTCATTTTTTTGAGATAGTCGAAATCCGGGACCACGGCGGCCTCGAGCCCGCGCTCGCCCTGGATGAGGCAGATCTCCTTGATCGAGGGTATCTGCTTGTAGAACTTCTCGAGCTCGTCGGGGAAGATCTTCTTTCCCGTGGAGAGCACGATCATCTCCTTGGACCTGCCGGTAATGAAGAAGTAGCCGTCCTTGTCGCGATATCCCAGGTCGCCGGTGTAGAACCACCCGTCCCGCAGCACTTCCGCGGTCTCCTGCGGTTTCTTATAATATCCGAGCATTACGTTCGGTCCGCGCACCGCGATCTCGCCCATGCCGTTCTCGTCCGGATTATCGATCCTGACCTCCACGTCAGGCAAGGCGATGCCGATGGAGCCGGCCTTCTGTTTTGCAAGGGGATTGAAAGCCGAGACCGGCGAAGTCTCGGTGAGGCCGTACCCTTCGATCATGGTGAAACCGAGATTGGTCATGTCCGTGTACACGTCGGGCTCGAGCCGGGCGCCGCCGCTCGCGAAGAACCGGAACCTCGGACCGAACTTGGCATGCGCTGCGTGGAAGAGCGCCTTGCCGATATTGGTCCCCGTTTTTCTTACGAGCAGGCCGTTGATCCGGAGGAACAAGCTCACCACCATGCGAACGGGTGCCGGCTTCTTGCTGATCTCATCGAATATGGCCTTGCGAAGACCGCTATAGAGCAGCGGCACGCCGATCATAACGCTGACGCCGGTCTCCCGCATACAGGAAAGAATATCAGGCCCCTTAAGACTGTTCAGGATCGTCACCGTCGCGCCAAGGGCAAATGGCAGCAGGATACAGGCCATCGCGGGATAGGTATGGTGGAGGGGGAGGATCAGCAGGAGATTGTCCGTATGGTCGAAGAGATCAAGCTTGATCACGCTCTCCAGGTTCGACGCCAGGTTGCCGTGCGAAAGCATCACCCCTTTAGGATCGCCCGTCGTGCCCGACGTATACAGTATCGCGGCCAGATCGCCCGCCGACGGCGCAGGAGGGATCGCGGCATCGTGGTGTGCCATAAGCATATCACGGAATGGCACGCCCTCGCCGGGATCGAAGGAAATGATTATGAGCGAACCGTCTTTGGGCAACTTTTGACGGCTCGCGTCGGACACAAAGATCGCCTTTGCCTCGGAGCTCGCCAGCAGAATCGCAACTTCCTTGTCCGTAAGCTGCGCATCCAGCGGCACGATGACTGCACCGTTCGCCAGGACAGCCAGATACGCGATCATCCACTCGGGCCTATTCTCGGAAAGGAGGGCGATCCGGTCCCCCTTGCCTATCCCGTGTTCAGAAAGCGAGCGGGCAACAGATGCAACTGCCCGGACAAGGTCGCGGTACGTGTACTGCTGATACCGATCTCCCGTTTTTATCTGGACGGCGATCTTGTCGGGATACCGTGATGCCGATTCCTGCATTCTGATCAGGAGCATTTCACGCCTCTCATCGGGATCGGGCTGAGCACTAGCAGTTTGCTGAAAAAGTCCTCTTGTGCTGTCATCCTGAACGAAGTGAAGGATCTTAGTCTTTGGAATGCAAGATTCTTCGCTACGCTCAGAATGACAATACGGCGGCCTGCTAGATAAATACGGATTGAATTATGAAAAACCATGATAATGGCTTGATTGATCCGCTTTTATCATAGCCTTTATCGGATTTTTCCGCGTCAAAGGTTTTATCTTTGGTTGTGGTCTTAGCTGTGCTGAGAGAGAATATAATGGCGCTGAAGGAAAGTCAATTGAGAATTTCGATAGAGAGGTCTGATTGTCGCAAAGTTCATTCGCCCGAATATCTAGTCTTTAACGGTCTTTTTCACATCCTCACCGGCCTTCTTCCAGGTCTTCTTGGCGTTCTTGTCAACGGTCTTCCAGTCTTCTTTTGCCTTCTTGTCAACGGCCTTCCAGTCCTTTTTCGCCTTCTTGTCAATAGCCTTCCAGTCCTTCTTGGCTTTCTGATCCACGGACTTCACCACCTTCTTCATCCCCGCATCTGTTTCTTTAAAACCTTCCTTCGCGGACTGCGCCTCATCGGCACAGACCATTGATGGGGCAGCGAGTAAACAGAAGGTCAGCACAATATATGTCAAACGCATTTCATCCTCCTCACATCATAAGGGATCAAACAGCTACACATTAAAATACATCGGCAAACAGGGATTGTCAAGAAAGACCCGCTCCTAAAAACTATTTTCGATCTGTGAGGTTTTCATTCCGCATTCCGCAATTCGCAATCAGCAGCTCACTTCCTTCCCCATTCCCCTATCGCAGTAATAAGCCCCTCGACCACGTTGCTCATCCGCGCGAAATCCAGCGTCGCAGGAAGGTCCGTCGGCGCATGGTAGTGCGGGTTGCGGTAGAAGGCCGTGTCCGTCACCATGAGGGCCTGGTACCCGAACTTGCCAAAGGACCAGTGATCGGAGAAATCGATGCCGATCACGATCGCTGGGGCATTCAGGGTGACCACGGGAAGATCGGTGCCTTGCCGAAAAGACTTTGCGATCCTCTCCGTAAATGATTTCGATCTCATGTTCCCAACCATTGAGATGAAGTTCCCGGCCTTGGGAAATACTTTGTTCATAAAGGGAAAGGGATAATGCTGACAGCCTTCCCGGTCGCAGAAGTAGCCGATCATCTCGAGACAGATCATCCCCTCAACGTGTTCGTTCTTCTCCTTCAGACTCAGCGCGTAATGATAGCTCGCCATGTTGCTGCTACGGTAGACCGGCCATTCTTCAAGGGCAAAGGCGACGAACCTGACCGCTCTCTTTAGCGGTAAGCCGGCCAGCGACCGCGCAAGACCGAGCACTCCCGCCACGCCGCTCGCGTTGTCGTCGGCGCCCGGCGTGGTGCTCACCGAGTCGTAGTGAGCACCGACAATGAGCAGCGCTTCCGGAAGGGAATTACCCGTACATTCCGCGATAATATTATGGTAAGTATTTCCGCCAAAGACAAAAGCCTGCCTTGTGACCCGATAGCCAAAAGAGACGAACTGTTCTGAGATATAACGTGCCGCGCTTTCCAGTCTATCGAAGTCCCGATACGTTCGGGCCCCGATATCGCCGGCAAGCCGGCTCACGACCTGTTGAAGATAATCAGCCAGATCCATGAGCAAAGACTATCATAACTTTATTCAACATGTCAAACATCAGCGTAACTATTCAGCTACCCAATATCCATCGTCCCCGAATGCCCTGATCCCCGCTTAGTTCATTCGGGGACGGACCCGGGGACGTTGAAAACCCTGATTCCCAAAAGATAAACGCATCCCCACCCCTGCCCCTCCCCTTCAAGGGGAGGGAAAAAGGGAGGGGATGGGTCTATGTTCGGGAATGACGATACGAGGCAGTATGGAGGCAACATGCGTATCATGGTTCTCGATAATTCCAGGCCATCTGAGTAGTTACATATCGGCATCTATTTTCTTGACTCTTGCTTCCTGTTTGCATAAACTTAAAAAAAGGACAAAAACACAAGGAGGATGTCATGCCAAAAATGCCGAAACAATACACCACTATCCAGAAACAGTACAAAGGTCTTATTAAGGCTGTTGCGAACCTCGGGAAGGCTGCCAAGTCAGCGGGGCCGCTGAACAAGAAGGTCTCGGAGTTGATCCAGATTGCTGCCGCGACCGCGGTGCGGTCCGAAGGGTCTGTCCACTCCCACGCGCGGCGTGCGCTTGCAGCCGGTGCAAAACCCGACGAGATTCGCCACGCGATCGTTCTGCTCACGAGCACCATCGGCTTCCCCGCTGTCTCTGCCGCGCTGTCGTGGGTAAATGATGTGCTGGAGAAAAAATGACGTTCACCCATAATCCGGACAAGCCGGAACCAAAAATAAATTCATATTCACCACGGATGCACACTGATGAACACACCCTGCACTCGTTTATGGCCGCGTCTTCGCAAGAGCAGGCTACGTTGCCACTCGTAAACGCTGGGCGCAGGCGGAAAAGAATTCAAGAATTAATTCTTAGTATTTCTCAATCAGTGTCAATCCGTGTTAAGCCGTGGTAAAAATGATTTTGAATATTTTTGCCGTTTTGGCTAGAATCTGACATAGAGCACGTAAGAACTTCGGTAACAAACTGAGGTTTACCAGGATGAAGATCGATATCTATCAGTCCGAGATGTGTGGCTCCTACCACGAGCTCCGCGAGAACCTGGACCGTGCGCTTGCGGAACTGGACATCAAACCCGACGTTACCTATCACACGGTCTATTATGACGAGGCGGTCAGCCGCAACATCAAGGGCTCCCCTTCCATATGGATCAACGGGGAAGACGCCTTTGAAGGCGGCAGTTCTCCCGGGATATCGTGAAGAACCTATATGGATGAGTCCGGGAGACTCAGCGGCGTACCGACGGTCCTGATGCTGAAGCAGGCAATCGAGCGGGAAATGAAGAAATGAATCAGCACCAATTGATGGAATCGCAAAAAAATCGTCATACCCGCGAAAGCGGGTATCCAGGCATCAAGAATATGCTTGAAAAAACTGGATTCCCGTTTGCACGGGAATGACGGAATATGCGTGATTTCGACTTTTTACACGACTATCAAATTTCAAAGAAGTCAAAGGACATCGACAATTAAAAAAAACCTAGTCTTCATAGGCGATTCACTCACCGAGTGGGGCGACTGGGAGCAACGATTTCCCGGGTATCAGGTGACCAACCTCGGCATCTCCGGCGAAACAGTCGAAGGCCTGCTCGCCCGCAGGGAGCGCATCCGCACGCAGATCGATAATCCGGACTTCGTCTTCCTCATGACGGGCATCAACAACATCGCAACCGGGCAGTACGACATCATACCTTCCTATCGCGAGATCGTGCGCAACCTGACCACGTGGTACAAACAATCGACCGTCGTGGTCCAAAGCCTGTTGCCGGTGGATGGTAAATGGGTCAGTAAAATCGTGATACAGGACATCAACAGTCAGCTCAAAGAAATCGCCCGCGAATTCAACGCCGAGTATCTCGATGTGCACAAACTCTTTGTGGATGCACAGGGTATCCCGAAGAAGGGCTATCTTTCGGATGACGGGGTGCACCTGGCCGAGAAGGGATATGATGCGTGGGCCAGTGAGGTGAAGCGGTTCTTATTGGAAAAGTAATTGTAGGTGCCCAGGTGGATAGACTTAAGAGAGAAGGGTTTTTGCAGAGGGCGCAGGATATTAGGCATTCTTTTTGCTAAACTCACTAAGACCGGAAATACGGTATTAGTCCGTTATTGAAAAACCATTTTACATAATCTTAAAACTGATATTTTTCTTAATAATTTCACCACCAGCCTGTTTAGATAATAACTTGTTAATTATTCTCATCTACTGACACAGCTTCTTATTTTGTGCAACTATGAATTCCGCGCATTCAGAATCAATTGAAATGGATATTACTTTTATTGAGAGATTATCCAAATACATGCATGTATGAGCTTCAACAGATGAGAATTTTTTTAGTTTATCGCCTTTAATTGTGCTAATGGTCCCATAAATAACAGGTTTAATATCGGAGTGATCTTTACCTACGAAAGCCATAATACGCTCCGTAAGATTTTTATAATAATGTTTATTTTTTATATCGACAATAGAAATTCTAATGCCAAAATTCTCCCAAGAATTATTTTTGCAGATTTTGAAGGTATTAGTAATAGCACTCATTGGAGACTGGAGTATTAAACGCACGCCCGTCGAGGGAGAGGTTTTTTCAACTTCACTTGACGGCCAAACATAATAACCATATCCGATCAATAAAATGATCAATGATGTACAAGCTATAATCCGACGTTTCAATTTCTTTTCAATCCACCAGAAGTTCCATAAGGGATGAATGAGCAAAGCGAATATTGCCACCAAACAACCGACAATAACCACGGGATTCTTGGGCGACAAAAAAAGAATTATTCCCATGACCGTACCTACGATTCCCAGCCAACGATCAATAGGTTTATTATCTTGTGTTGACATAGTGCCATAATTGTACGCTCCTATTCATTGTGGGTCAAGTATAAGCGGCATTCCAACCACCGCGTCGTGTCCGACCGCTTCGCGGCGGTACACGCGGGCGTTGAAAGGAGAATAAAATGAAGCTTATCTTACTATTGATCCCGTTTCTTCTTGTTGGTTGCACTGGCAATGACTCAAGCATATCTTCTTCCCTAGGAGAGGAGTTTTCCTTAAAGCCTGGACAACAAACGTCAATAAGCGGAGAAGACCTCACTATTGAATTCAAATCTGTTTCAAGTGATTCAAGGTGTCCTACTGACGCACAATGCATTTGGGCAGGCAACGCAGAAGTCAACGTGGAACTCACCAAGACTGGCAACTCCTCATCTACATCTACAATTCAGCTAAACACGGCTGGAACCACTGATTTTCCCAATCAGGCCAACTATCTGAACTATACAATTCGAATTACCGAACTTCAGCCTTATCCGAAAGTTGATTCAACCATAGAGCAGGCGGATTACAAGGCAAAATATATTGTTTCGAAATCGTAGGACGGGTAGAGTAAAGCGAAACCTGACATAGTGTTCCAACCAGCGGGTCAAGTCCGACTCGCAAAAGATGCGCATCTTACCCGCGCATTCTCCCGGCGCTTCGCGCTGCGAGAATGCGGCAGCTGAGACCGCTCCTGTAAACCGAGGCTGAGAAACGCCTCGAGAACCAGGAGTTCGAGACCCATCCTCCTGTGGGGGAGGGCTCAGCTGCCGCATCAGCCAGCGCAGGAGTTTACGAGTTGCCAACTGTAAATGCTACCATCCGTACCGCCACTGTTGCCGCCGCCGACGCGATCGGAGCACTGGCAAGGAATTTCAAGTGTACCTCCGTGAGCTGGGCGACGACACGCAATTTGAGTTTACCGCCCAGACCTACCAGCGAGACGGTTTTGGCGCGTGCCCTGCTTTTGCGGGTCTCGCCGCCGAGCTTGATGATGAGGTCGTCGGTTATCTATTGAACCACTTCGGCTACGATACAGATCGGGCGATGCGGCTGATGATTGTAATTGATCTCTATGTGCGAGAAACTAAGCGCAGGCGCGGGATAGGTGAGGCACTAATGGGAGCTGCAGCCCAGATCTGTCGTGATGCTGGTGGTCGTGAGCTCATTTGGTCGGTTTTTACACCGAATAAACTGGCGTTCAGGTTCTATGAGCACCTTGGAGCCAAGTACATTGAGGGGCTGAAGTTCATGCGTTGGCCGGTCCCCTCCCATTTTCAGAACTCATGAAGTTACGACCTATACTCTATTCTGTTAAAAGAACACGGGATGGAAAGATGTCAATTATTATGTGTTCCGCCTTGGAGGTTCAAAGGTTTTGGTTTTGATCTGTCCGTATCATGAATAAGGTCGGCAAAGGCATAGGGGGGCACAATGGGAGCAGAGCGAAAAAAAGGATTTTTCAAGAAAGGCCAGGATAAGATTAGCCAGGTCGGCGAGACAGAGGACGGGCGGTCGCTACTGCGTAAGGCAAAGAACCTGATGAGCAATGAGAAACTTGCCGAGGCCATCGCTGATGCAGTCGTGAAGAATCGCGGCGAGCTGGGGTATGTATTGAAAGTTCTCAAGGAACGGCCCCGTACCTTCACGCCCTATCTCCTCAAAGGCATGGCCGTTTACAAAAAGCCGAAGGCTCTGGATAAAAAGACTGCGGAGCTGGTGGCGATAAGCGCGGCGGCATCACTCCACTGTGAACATTGCCTCGAGGCGCACATGATGCAGGCCATCGCTGAGGGCGCGACGCTCGACGAAATCATGGATACGCTGCTTGTCGCCGGGATGATCGCGGAATCATCTTTGTACTCGGTGGCGTTCAGGAAGTATAAGCAGCTGGAAGGGAAATTATTGAAACCGCACTGCTTATAATTGAGAAACCTGATAAACCATTTGGACGCGGATAAAATCGAACGCATTCCTATAAAGTCGAAAATCAATCAAGGGAGTTATGGGGTCAGACCGCACTCCGAAATCTCTCACTCCACCTTCACCCCCACAGCAAGCTCCTTCTGCTGAAGCGACCTGATCTTGTCACGCAGCTCTGCCGCTGTCTCAAAGTCCAGCTCTTTTGCCGCCACGCGCATCTGTTTCTGAAGCGAG
>Ga0210377_10000402_pt1 | contig 41404 bp, 81 predicted proteins | sample PLM4_65_b1redo_FD_155480 | JGI IMG/M metagenome (GOLD analysis project Ga0210377, IMG submission 155480) | Groundwater sediment microbial communities from an aquifer in East River, Colorado, USA - PLM4_65_b1 redo | ecosystem: Environmental > Terrestrial > Soil > Riparian zone | place: USA: East...
AGTGCATTTTCATTCTTCATTCAACAGGGAGTCCCTGCCGACAAACTCAATCTCGCTGATGGGTACGATACAGTTGTGAACGCAGGGTGGGAACACCTAACCAGTGAACTCGCTGCATTGCGTCAGTCTAAAGCGAACCCACAACCACAACAGCCCGCCGAACCCACGCAATTGAAGCAAGCGCCTGGGGTAGTAACTGATAAAGGAACACCTGCAACAGGAACGACCTGGGCTGCACTTCGCGCACAGTTTGGGAATGACGAGCTAATCTATCGGGCAGTAGAAGAAGGACGACTTGATCCTTCGATTATCCCAACTAATTAGTTTGCCGCTAATGGGGGAACTGCTCGACTAATAATCCAATAGGAGGAAATTTATCATGGCAAACAACACTCAAGCTACTTTAGCTGATGCCATCAAAACTCAGTATGAGCGTCGGCTTTTGACCCGCGCACTTCCCCGACTTATTCATGGTCGATGGGGTATGCAAGCCCGTCTAAATAAGATGGGATCGTATGAACTTCGTAAGTATGGTGGATTGTCCGCTGTCACTTCGGCTTTGGTCGAAGGTGCAACACCCTCAGAACAGTCAGCCATTTCTGTCACTCTCGTCACTCTCACGCCTTCATTCTATGGTGCGTGGCTTGGCTACACCGATGAACTGGAAATGACCGCCTTTGATCCGATCATCAGTGAATTTTCATCTATCCTGGGCGAGCAAACTGGTCTGTCTGCTGACACGATTATTCGTAACGCTCTGACTGACGGTGCTACCAAAGACTATGCTGGTTCAGCTACATCCCGCGCGACCCTGGATGCGCCTGCTCATAATTTGAGCTACGCTGATTTTATCAAGCAGGTTGCGGCGCTGGAAGCAAACAATGCGCTGCCTGTGGAAGGTGATGACTTTGTTGTCATTATGCATTCTTTCACCTGGGCTTCGCTCATGCAAGACCCCACCTTCGTAAATCTCTTTACTGCTGCGGGCGAAAATGGGGCCAATGGCCCATTGCGCTCCGGCTATGTGGGCCGCATTCTGCGCTGCAAAATCTTCGTCTCATCGAACTCCCGTGAATATGCCGACGAAGGCGTAGGCTCAACAACTGATGTGTATTCCATGTTGTTCATTGCCCGTGAATCGCACGGCTTTGTCGGCATGGCTGGCTCATTCCCGAACCTGAACGTTGATGGTGCGCCAAATACCAATATGTCCGGTATGACAGGACAGCAAGTCAAGCCCGTTGAAGTTATCGTAAAACAGCTTGGTTCGGCTGGTTCTGCTGATCCACTCAATCAACGTGCTACTATTGGTTGGAAGATGTCTCTCGGTTTAGCTGTGACCAACTCAGCCTGGCTATTTGACCTGGAACATACCAACGTAGCATCAGACGACTAATCTCAATATGGGTGGGGAGATTATCCCCACCCTGTAATCTAGGAGGAAATAGACTATGACCGCTAAATTTATTCCTGGCGTTGGACAAGCCTTTTTGGGTGACATCCCCGCCGTAAAAAAGGTTCTTCACGTATCCTATGGTGTATCATCCGCCAATCCCGATGTGGTTGCAAGTGACATTGGTGTTGTAAACTTGGTGGATATAACTGTCCCTGTTGTCATCTTTGGTGCATGGGTGCAGACCGAGGAAGCGTGGACGACTTCTGTAACTGGCACAATCGGAGATACGGGTGGTGCTGATCGTTACTTCGCAGATACGACCATAAACATGGCCGCAAGTGGAGCGATCCTAATTGCTTCGACTGGCCTGACCATTCCGTATGTCGATCCGCTTGGCTTGAATGTTGATGTAACCATCGGCGGAGCAACGGCTGCCGCAGGGCTTACTCACGTCTACATTGAGTACGCTGAACTTGTGGACTAGGAGGGTGACATGGCTCAAGTTGCCGTAATAAAAATCGCCCCTTCTGTTCCTGTAATTGCTCCAGGGTTCGGCATGACCGAGATCATCAAGCGGATGCCGCTGGTGGTGAAATCGGATGCGGTTGGCTTCGGTGATACCGCTGCAATCAACCTGATCGAACTGCCTGGTAACTCTCTGATTTTGGATGCGCGTGTAAATGTTACTACAGCATTTGATGCTTCTGGCACATCTGCTGCGGCTACGGCCACCCTGACAGTTCCCAATGATACGGGTGCATTTGTGTTGTTTGACTCTAATCTAACACAACTCCAAACCGTAGGACTTTATTCTGCAACGGCTCTAACCCGTGTGTCTGCATCAGGTGGCTTTGCCATTTTGAACCTGACACCTGGTACAGCTGTAGCCGGAAGTCTCGAAGTTTACCTGTCATACATTCCCAATGCTGACAGGCTCTAAGTAAATAGGGATGGGGGATACCAGAGGAAAAGGCGGGCAGTAGGTGGAAGTCTACTGCCCGCTCTTGATATAATTGTCTTTGAAAGGAAAATTTTTATGGACATATATTATTTATCAGCCACCAGTGGAGTGCCGATGGCGGCATCATCGACAGGAGATTGGGCAAGTGAGTCTGAGAATTGGATGTATCAGTCCTATATTCATAAGTCTCCTGTTAGCCCTACCGTCCCTAGAAGTCTAATTCGATGTAAACATTGTGGAGTAAAGAACGAATGGGATGAACCATTTTGTACATCGTGCGGTGCACCACTGCCTGATGCTAATGAAACAAAAAATCATCAAACGGGGAAAGTGATTTATACAGAATACAAAGAACCCGAAGGACTAATCGCCAAAATAAAAGCAAGTCTATTTGGAAAATGAAAGGAACACGTGAAAGGAAATGACACGAAGAAAAAAAGAGTCCACAAAAATCTTTTTGCCGGAGAGCGCAAAGCCCGATAAAGAAGCCACCCCGCAAAGTCTTTCAGCGGCCATCGCCGCCCTGAAACCTAAGACCTGGAAAGATTATCCCCGCACAAAAGACAAATTAGCCATTATCGGATTTGCGCCTGCCACTCGCCATCTTGCCCCATATGATGATCTCGACTATGAAATATGGGGACTCAATGAAGAATATAAATTCGATTGGCTAAAACGATTTGATCGCTGGTTTCAAATACATCCCAAGTGGGACGTTATGCGATCAAACAATATGAATGATCGCAATCACCCACACTGGCTAAGCAATACATCTGGAGATTGTCTCAGATGTGCAGGGAAAGGCAATTGGGAAACCAAAACCAAAAATAAAGAAGGCGTGGAGGAATTGTTTATCCACATCTGCCCTGATTGTAATGGATCAGGAACTTATCGGCCGCCCGAATATCGTAGTTCCCTACCGATCTATATGCAAGAACATTGGGACGACATTCCCAATTCCATCGCATATCCCCTGGAGGAATCAATGGCACTACTGCCTGCCACCCTTCACCAGCGAGACTACTTCACATCATCTGCGGCCCTGATGCTATCCCTGGCATTTTTGATGGGATATAAACGAGTTGAATTTTATGGTTTTGAAATGGGAACAACTACAGAGTATCACTACCAAAGATCGGGGTTTGAATATCTGGTAGGGTTATTCTCTGCTCAAGGGATGGAGATTTATGTTCCACTTGAAAGCACTCTCCTAAGAGGAGAATTATACGGCTTCAAGAACATGAAAACAGGCTTCCGCCAAAACCTTGAAATGCGCAATGCGATTTTGGACTCCCAGGAAAAGAAAGCTCAGAAGGATGTGGACATCCACACGGGCAAAATTCAACAGCTACAATCTCTTGCCACAGAACTACAATCAGAAAAGATGCAAAGTAGAGTGGAAGATTCAATGCGAGAATATCAAGTCATTATCGGCAGACATAATGTGGTCAAGGGCGCACAAGCCGAAGTCAGAAATCTAATCAGCCTGTACGATAGTTATTTCCTGGCTGGATCAGAAGAAGGAGCAATAACCAATGGCGAGAAAGTCCAAGAATTTGTCAACCTCGAATACAAATCAGGCTGAACAACTAAACAAGATTGTAAATATGTCAGGAGGTAATCCCGATCCTGCCATCAATGCCCTGGTATCACAAGATTTTATTCAGATGTCTAATCTGGATGCTTCACAGATCGCCCTGATACTTCAACAGCTTGTTCGTGGGCAGGATTCTTTATTGTCTCTTGCTCAACAAAACAGTGAGGAGATCGTCAAACTCAAAGAGAAACAGGATAAGATCGACAAGGAAGCTGAAGCCCGTTTCCAATCCCAGCGGGGTGAGATCGAGGACATTCTCAATCGAGCAGAAAAACTAAAAGTAAAAGGGGATAAGAAAGACAAGCTAATTGCCAAAGGCGTCGAACAATATCAAAAGGCCGTTCAAAACGCCCGTGCCAATAAGACACTTGACCGTCTGTCCTATGAGAAAAAACTGGCCGCCGAACCTCAGGAGTTTGTGGTCGCACACGGTCAACTAATTACTACAATAGAACACGGTCAGCAAGTTGCTAAAATTCTTCCTGAAGAAATTAGGATCAAACATAAGGTGTGGTTCTTACAACCTGGTATTCCCACCAAACTTCCACAGTCCGTAGCACAGGTTCTCAGAGATAGATATAAGTCTCAGGAACAGACCAACAAACTCAAAGAGATGCTCGGTAAGAATATGAATGCCAATCAACTGGCTCAGGAGTGGAATGATAGTAAAGGTTCAGGCTCTATGCCATTAGTGCCTGGATAAAATTCATAAGCATAAGAATAAGGAGGAAATAAACAATGGCACAAAATTTACTCAAGTTGGAAAGTCAGGATAAGACCCATCAAAAAACTGATTGGTTCGAAGTCCTGCCCGCAGCATTGGCCAGCGATGCGGATCGCACCAGCGGATTATTCATTGCTAGATTTGCGCATGGACTAATGTTCCAGATTGTCCTGGCAAACGAAGCGGGTGCGGCAGGTTTCACCCCAAAGGTACTTGTCCCCAATGCTGTTACAGGTGGGGCAGACATTTTGCTACAGTCCTTTACAGCACTAACTGCAAATGGAACGGTGATCCTGACCCTATCGCCCTATACTCTTACAGGTTTTGGAACAGAATTCAAACTTGGCATGATTCCACGCGAATGGAAATTCCTGTTGGACTACACCACAGGTACGCCTGCCACCGATTCCTTTGACACTCAAGTTTTTGCCAGATACTTATAGGAGTCTCGTATGAGCGAGCCTACTGTAAGTCTAACTACATTACGCAGGGCTATTGCCCGTGAGTTGGAGATGCCATTCTTTAGGAGATATAAGGCTGGTTTCTTGGACGTAGACAGTGGAAGCACCACCAGCCTGGTTGATTCTGAACTCACACAAAAAGATAAGTTCTGGAATGGCGCATGGGTTTATCGTGTTGCCACTCAGGAATCCAGTCTAATCACTAACTTCAATGTAAGCACAAACGAAATAGTTCTTGAAGTTCCCATTACCACTTTTGCTTCTGGCGATGATTATGAAATCCATTCCATCTGGAATGCCTATGATATTCATGAAGCGATCAACCAGTCAATACGGGACAGTCGGCGTATATTTTTCGAGAACGTAACTGATGAAACCATTGTTATCGAGGAGGACAAACTTGCCTATGTCCTCACATCATTAGCCGCTGTCCCCCAATTCATCCATAAAGTCTGGCTGGAACAGCCCACATCCGTCAAGCGTGGAACAGTGGTCTCATCTACCAGCACAGCGACTACTCTGGAAAACTCAGGTATTCTTTCAGACGTGGATAGCAACTGGAAAATTTCCATCTACGCAGGTACAGGCAAAGGACAGATCAGATCAGTCGTGTCTGTTGCTTCTGCAATTGCTACTGTCGCTGCCTGGACAACCACCCCCAATAGCACAAGTAAATATGCACTGTGGAATCCCACCCAACAGAGAAATGATTGGTATCCCTGGCACGCCTTGAGATATGACAGCACAAAAGAATTTCCCGATCTTCTATACTTCTCCAGAAGTCCCATTGATTTCCAGGGCTTGCGTATCCGCCTGGAATATACAGCGATGCCTGCGGAACTTTCAGACGAAGATGATACAACCATAGTTCCTGAGAGTTACCTTGTCCCTGCTGCAATCTCGAAACTCCACTCACGAAAAGTAAAGGATACAAAAGTAGACCGAGAACTTCACTTCGCTGAAAGCAAAAGATATTTGGAGATGGCTGAGTCGTGGATGGTACGCAATGCTCCTCACCGACCCGATAGCAACATATTGGATCAACACTCCGGTGTCTATCAGCCTGACACAATGAACCCGCTGAATTGGTGATCTTATGGATACTCATATAATGACTTTGGTTGGAGATCACGAAGGATCACAAGAATGGGTTTGTCCGATTTGTGGACATGTGCTCTTGATTGAAACTAATCCATCTCATATAGAGATTGCAATTGAGGGAGATCGAACAGTAAGCCACAGCGGTGGCATAGGGGGACTGAGAGTTGCTGGTGTAAAGGCGGACACTGATGGCTAATATTGAACTAGGAGACATTACCCTCGATGGAAAACCCTACAGGATAGATTTTAGTTCCTGGCAGGGAAAGGATGTGATTGACTTTGCTCCCCGTGCCACTGTGCCTGGGGGTGCTGCGGTCATGAGCGATCTTGGAATGTTCCAGCCGCTTCTGCAAACAGATTGGCGACATGGTTTTGGTTTCCATTGGTACTCGGATAGCATGGGGTATCTAGCCACCACCGGAAATATTGACACCAGGCAGGATGGTCTAACCATGTTGTTCTCCAAGTCAACTTCCTCTGATACACAAAATAGCACCAAAGAAGGAATGACCATCTTCAATGGTAATCTTTATACCTGGGGATCGGGGGGACTTCGCAAGTTCACAGTCTCAAGTCAAACATGGTCAAATATCTACACCACAGCCGCTGTCAACTTTGCAATGTCTGCCGGAGCATATTTATTCTTCGCGCCCAATGGCTTACGCATCCAAAAGATAAACACTTCCGATACCATCACAGACGCAGGTCTCGATGTGAATGCCACCGATTACAAATGGCTGATCCTGCACAATGGTTATATCTATGCAGGCAAAGACGGAACGAACGCAATTCACTTCGACAACAGTGACACCCTGGCAACTCTCCAGGGCAATAGCTCAGATACCAATCGTATCCTGGTAGGAGTGGGAGATACACCAACATTGGGTGCTATTGTCTATAATGGAAATCTATACATAAGAAAAGCCGATGGGGTTTGGATTGTTGGCGAAGATCGCATTGCACGACGCATGTTGGATTTTACTGCGGAGGAAAGCTCAAACAATTTGAGATCGTGGGCGGTCATCAATGGTTACCTGGTCATGCCCCTGCGGGATCGCATCTTACAATGGAATGGCGCACGTGTGAGTGACATTACACCCCATAAGATCAACGATGACTTTCCTTATTTGACCTATGGTCGTTTCGATAACTTTGTGGCAGTGGGTGATTTTTTGTATATTACGGCTCGCACGAACGAAGCCACCTATGACGAAGATTTGCTGGTGTTCGATGGCGTGGGATGGCATAAGCTAATGACATTGCTGGACGGAGTTGCCGCAGGCGAGGTTACCATGCTATCCTATGAAGCTGAGAACAACAGGCTTTGGTATCACAGGGACGAGACAGCCGATAGCACGTACTATATTCCTTTTCAGAACAACTCAACTTTTCCGTATGCAGATTTCCCCACCACAGGCACACACAGCCTGGTAACGTCCCGCATTGATGCGGGGTTCAGACGAGTGACCAAATCAATGGACAGAATTTATTTTGAGGCCAGGAATTGTTCTGCCACCGTTTATCTCAAAGTGTACTTCGCTCTGGATGGTGGAGATTGGATATTTTGGAGAGACATAAAAGAGAACGGGATCATCACGCTAAAAAACCCTGGCGGATCATTTACGCGCGAATGGAATTATCTCCAGCTTCGGATTGATTTTATAACCGCATCTGCTACACAGTCCCCCATTCTGGAAGGCTATTCGATTTCATTCATCATGCGACCTGAAACTCGTATGGGCTATAATTTTAGTGTAATTGTTGCCACTGAATATGAACAGGGGATGCACAAGGATGATCGAACTAGTCAGGAGATTCACGACGACCTCATGGACGTTCGAAATTCTGCTGCCCCTGTTGAATTGATTGACATCTATGGCCTTACACACAGAGGTTATGTTACTGCCATTAGAGATCAGCCTGTCTATCGTCAAGTAGAGGGGGATAGTTACAATGTGGAAGCCATGTTCAACGTCAATTTTGTGGAAATATAAATTATGAGTCCAGCCAAACGAACAGGATATTCATCTTATATTGACAAATATCCAAAGTTCAAAACCACCAAGCGCATTGTTATGCCTGGCATTCCCAGGCGTCCGTTACGATTTCAGATTCGTACCCTTCTAAGACATGAGTTTATTCAAGGTAAACTGCCCTGGTGGCTGACGGTTCATCGTCGGGGCATCCCTCGTCCGAAGGTTGGCCAAAATATATTGGAGTCCCGTGCTGTCCCTCACAGCCTTGTCCCTGGATATTTGACTGAGCGTTTACTCTATGCCGCTTTGGTCAATCTTTTTCATTTTGTTCCTGGTGTGGATTTCCTTTACCAGTCATCCCAGGAGGGAGGACGACTGGAGATGGGGGGTCTGGTGGCAGACTTCTTATTTCCGATCCTGAGAATTGTTATCAACCCCCTCGGCCCACAACACTATCAATTTAGAAACATGGCAAAGGACGAAGAACAAATTTTGATCCTGGCTGAAATGGGTTATCAGGCTTACCTGGTAGACGAAGAAGTTATGTATGATGAACACAAGTTGGAAGAATTTCTACGACGTATTTTTGTCGGCAATGGTTCTGCTGGTGGTGATGCAGGTGCTTATCCTTCACAGATGACATCATCGAATGAAATCAGTGCCCTGGACATAGATGATCTATTCAACTCAATAAAAGACGTAGAAGTATTTATATACGGAGTCCTTAGCTGATGGCTAGTATTGCTGAAATCCAAGCCCTAGTTGAGCAAATCAAGGCTGACCTTCCTCTGCTCATCAACCGCAGCCAGATCGCCCCAAAACAAGTAGTAATCATCAACGGGCTATCTGACATGTCTGAACGCTTGGGACTTATCCAGGCCGGAGAATTTCGTTCGGGGAATGGCAAAGAGCCTGGATTTTTATTCTCCGGTGTACGCATTGGCTATCCTGCTTTTGCATATGCTGGAGATACCTATAATTTCGTAGGCGTCAACGCTGATGTTCTCCAGATCGGAATTAGTGCAGACGACGGGAAATTATATTTTGGGGCGGGGGCAGGAACTTTAGAGTCTGCGGGTATTGTCATTGTCGCAGACTTGACAGCTTTTTCAGATTCAAGGGCCTATAAATTCAAAGATAGTGATGGCGATATTATGGGCGGCCTGTGGGGAGTTTCCACCGCAGGCGCTAATGATATTCTTGTCATGTCCACTAACACCAACAATGCAAAAGGAACAAATCGTCTTTATCTTTCAGCACTTGGCGGAACTGCTCAAGTTAGATTAGAAGCTGACAACAGCGGAGCGTCACTGAATGCTGTATTCTATATTGAGCAAACAGCCTCAGCCCAACGCGCATTTTTTCAAGATATTGATACTATAGACTTCAATGCGGGTATACCTATTCTAACCGAACAGGGCAGTAATCCATCCACTCCCCCTACAAGCGACTGGAAACTCTACTTCAAATCAGATGGACTTTATATTATGGATGATGCTGGATTAGCAACAGGGCCATTAGCTAAAGCCGTGACAACAGACGGATGGACAGCAGACACAAATACGTGGACAAGAACTGGAAATCATGTCTTTACATTATCAGTAGATGCAACTGCCTATCTAACCACAGGTACACTTATTAGATATAAGGATGGGGGTGCATACGAATATGGAGTAGTTTTCTCATCCGCCTTTGCCGCTGGAACAACTACGGTAACTCTAATCACGAACACAAGTTATACGATGGCAGCGGCAACGATTACAGACACATATTTTTCCCATGACTTTCCAACGGGCTTTCCATCGAATTTTTCATATACTCCTGCCTGGGTGGCATCAGGCACACAACCTGCCATTGGTAACGGAACACAACAGGGTTTCTTTTCCACAAACGGAAGAACTATGGTCGTAACTATCTTTTTTTCAATGGGGTCTACGACTACGTATGGAACAGGTACTTATACATTTGGACTTCCCTGCGTTGCAACTGCGCAAGCTACGGGCGCAACTGTCGGATTTGATGCCGGAACTGCCATCCACATTGGAACTGCGTATTTGGCAACCACGAGCGCGGTGAACATTGTTTCGGAAGCCGCAGCTAATGTTTGGGGACAACTAGTCCCTCACACATGGGCAAACACAGATTACATACGAACTAGTACCATTTTGTTGTTTTAGATTCACAAAACAGAAAGGAAATAAGAAATGGAAAAAGACATGAAAGAAGAAGGGGTCGCACTGAAAGACATCAAAAAAGAACCGCTTACCCAGGAGGAAAAAGAACTTATCGTCAAGATACTAACGAATGTACCTCTCCAGGGCAATATCCAAACCCTTCCAAAAACAATGGAAGGTATACTTAGTATACTTCGCAAACTAAGTTGAACTTCAACTACACGAACGGATACAATAAAGCTGGAGGGAAATAATAATGGCTTGGGTATTTGATGCTGCCAATACAGGCGCTACAGAAAACGATGTCAATGCAACGGTAACGATCTCTCACACTGTTGGTTCACTGACCAACGGGATACTGTTCGTCACAATGGCGTGGTCAACAGTAGGGTCTACTATTACGGGGGTTACCTACAATGGCGTTGCCATGACACAGGCAATCCACCAGGCGACCAATCGCTCAACTGATATTTGGTATTTGGTTGCTCCTGATAGCGGCACACACAACGTTGTCATTAGTGGATCAGGAAATTTTGGGAGAGCCAATGCAGGTTCTCAATCGTGGGATGGGGCAAATGCTTCACAGACGCCCACCACAATTACAGGCAACGGCACAAGTGCAACCCCATCCGTCACAGTAACAACTGCCGCAGGTGAGCTAATTATAGATTGCCTGGGCCAATCCTTTACAGCGGGAGATACTTTGGCAGTGAATGCAAACCAAACCGAGCAATCAAAAATTTCGGGCGGAGCAACTATCTTGGGATCATCTTCACAACTCGGTTCAGATGGCGGCGTGATGAGTTGGACAAACTCCAACTCGCGCGCATATGGCTTTGTCGCTGCGTCGTTTGATCCAGCAGCAGCAGGCGGGACAAGCATCCTACGCCAAATGATGCAACATCATGGAGGATAATAAATGGTAACCTATTCAATAAAAGCAGGCACAACAGATGTTTCGGTGGTGATCCGTATCATTGACTCAACGGATGGTACACCGGAAACAGGCGTTGTGTTCAACACATCGGGGATCGACCTCGAATATAGACGCGAGGGGGCAGTATCTACTGACATCACAGAAGCAACCTTATCCGCCTTGAGCGATGCTCATGCCGATGGTGGCTTTTTACATATTGGAAATGGTTATTATCGTCTTGATCTGCCTGATGCTGCGGTTGCCGCAGGTTCAGTGGGCGTATTGGTGCACGGCATAGTGACGGGCATGGTGGTAATAGGATGCTATGTCCAGCTTGTTGCCTACAATCCATTTGATACCATTCGACTTGGATTGACCGCCCTTCCCAACGCAGCCGCAGATGCAGCAGGTGGGTTGCCAATCTCAGATGCGGGTGGACTGGACTTGGATGATCTGAAAGCAGACATCAACACCATAGACGACTTTCTGGATACCGAAGTCGCCGCGATCCTGGCAGATACAAATGAACTTCAAACTGATCTAGCCGATGGAGGTCGTCTCGATCTTCTAATTGATGCCATTCTTCTCGATACGGGAACAACCCTGGATGATTTGATTGATACTGAAATCGCATCCATAATTACTACACTTGGCACACCAGCGGGCGCAAGCATATCCGCAGACATCGCAGCAATCGAAGCACAGACCGACGATATTGGGGCAGCAGGCGCAGGTCTTACGGCTGTTCCCTGGAACGCAGCCTGGGATGCAGAGGTGCAGAGTGAAGTTGCTGATGCTCTTGCTGTATATGATCCACCCACCAATGCAGAACTCGTCAGCGAAATTGATGCAGTACAAACTGACATCGCGGCCCTGCCTACAGCCGCCGAAAACGCTGATGCTATATGGGACGAGGACGCAACAGGACACCAGACCCAGGGATCATTTGGACAGGCCATTGGTGATCCAGGTGCGGACGCGGATACTATTTGGGCACTGGCAAATACAAATCTAAATGCTACGGTTTCATCCAGGGCATCACAGACTAGCCTGGATACCGTTGATGATTTCCTGGACACAGAAATTGCTGCAATTCTGGAGGACACAGGAACAACTTTGGATGATCTGATTGACACAGAAATTGCGGCGATCAAAGCAAAAACTGATAACCTGCCAGCCGATCCAGCCGATGCAAGCGACATTGCTTCTTCCTTCACCACCCTCAGTGCAAAGGTAGACACGATTGATGACTTCCTGGACACTGAAATTACTGCAATCAAAACAGTCACCGATCTTCTAAACGCAGCACAAGCTGAACCTACAGGCGCACCTGACGCCAATGAAACACCATTGGAGAAACTAGGCTATATCTTTATGGCCCTGCGCAACAAACTAACTGTGACCAGTTCAGCCAAGAGTTTCTACGATGATGGAGGAAACGTCGAATGGAGCAAATCACTATCGGACGATAGTACAACCTACACAGAGAACGAAGGCGCGTAATGGCAATTGACACTGCTGAGAGACGCAAAGCCCTTTCATATGTTGTGATCGTCAGCCCTGGTGTCACGCCCAACGTTTTACAGGATGCGGAGTGGAGATCGGAAGTTGGCTACGGCTATCCTTTCGGAGATGTTCCCGTGTTACCCGCCTTCGCTGTGGATCACGATAGGCTAATAATAAAAATAGATGACCTGGGTCTGCATCTACTGGCAGTTGATCTGTCGCTATCAGTATCCAGCAGTGATCTGGATCGTCTCAATCTGGAAAACACTGACCTGGGACGTAAGATCGTTCAAGCAGGCGTTCAACTAAACATACAGGAAGGATAACTATGGCAACACTCAATAAGGTCACTGGCATTGTCGCAGGACAATACGGATCAACAATTCCCCTTACGGTGGTTGATGACGTAGGGACGGGGATTGATCTGTCTGTCTATACTACCATCACGGTCAGGGCAATGTCTCCAGATGCCCGAACATCGTTTGACTTTTCATCTTCCGGTGGCGATTCCAGTGGAAACTTTTCAATTCTTCCTTCTTCCGGCAATACGTTTGATCGAGACGGGACATGGATGGCCCAGGTGATCCTTGAAGCTACTGGCATTCTTGCATTGTCTGTGGTTTTTGAGATGGAAGTGGAAAGGAAATTATAATAATGTCACAAGAAACAATCAATATACTCCTGGCAACTATGACGCCCCTTCTTCTATTTGTTCAGTTTCTTTTGAACAAATACTTTTCACGCAGAAAAGACAAAACAGAATACTCCACCGAACTATTGAAATTGGCTAATGATGCCACCGAAGCACTTCATAAGTCCAGAGAAGAACAAATCGCCACAGAAGAAATCAATGAACAAACAATAAACGCCATCAGGTACGAACATGAGACGGCCATCAAATCCATACGAACTGAATATGATGCCCGCCATTCCAGACTCAAATCAAGAATTTTAGACTTGGAAAACATTCAAAAAATATATAAAATTACATTTGATTTGCTCACCCATCCCAATGTTGAAATCAAAAATATGAGCGCAACTGCCGTAGATAATCCTACTGCGCCCCCACCCGTGCCGCCTTCTGATCCTCCTACCCCCACATAGCCTACTCATCTGATTCTCATAATTGAGTTAGGTAACTGTCCTATAATAATCCCAATAACTATATATTGAAAGGAGCATACTTGCTACCAATTTTGAAACCACATTGCCCATACTGTAGAAGCAACATTGTACACCCGCGCGGAAGTCGTAATCGTCCTGACAGATTTCAATGTGCGGAATGCAAAAGACATTTTGTAGATAGAGGATCACCCAAAGTTCTGGTCATGGACATCGAAACTTTACCGATCATTGGAACATTTTGGGACACGGGAAAACAATACATTGGTCACGATAACATTTTAGAGGATTGGGTTGTGTTGTCCTGGTCAGCCAAAGGACTGTTTGATAATCATACTATTGGAGACATTCTAACTCCAGACGAAATCAAACGCAGGCTGAATACTGTCATTGATCCCAACCCCGATCCTCATTATGCAGACGAGCGCATTATCTACCGCATGTGGAAACTCATAGATGAAGCTGATGTTGTAATCCACCAGAACGGTAAGAAGTTCGACATGCGAAAACTCAATGCCCGTTTCATCTACTATAAACTTCCACCTTATCGGTCTGTTCATCAGATCGACACTCTGGAAGCATCCCGCGCCGCCTTTGGAACGTCATCCCATAAACTTGATTACATGACTAAGTTTTTATCCCTGGAACACAAACATCCCACTGACTATGATTTGTGGAAACGATCCACGTATGGTGACCCTGATGCACTAAAAGAAATGTATGACTACGGCATCAATGATACAGTCATTCTGGAGGAGTATTATGCAACGATTAGGGCATGGATACCCAATCATCCTAACTTTTCAGCTTACACGCACAACTACGTTGATCTGACCTATAACGCCGTTGCTTGCCCAATCTGCCGACATCCCATACATAAAAGCCTCATTACTGATATTTACCGAACGCCCATCGGTAATATCTACGATCAGTTCCGTTGTCCCCACTGTGGAGCATTAGGGCGCATATCGAAAAAGAATCCAGGTATGCCCAAAGTAAGACAATCGGGGGGAAGGTAAAGATTGAACTTTATGTCTTACCTGTCCTATAATCATATAGGAATAACACCATTTTATCCCAAAAGAAAGGAGCACGAAAATGAATTTGCCTAATTTAGTCCATTCCGTTTTGATCCTGATTGTAGCTGCGCTACTTCGGCTCGCGTTTCTATTTCTTCAGATCGAAATCCCCGAAGAAGTATTCAATGTCATTGTGTTGGGTATTGTGACATGGATCGTCAGTTTGATCTTCAAGCCTGCGGTAGAACTTGCCGTATTCAAGGCCACGTTCAACCTACTCAAACTACGTTCTTTGTTGTTAGGAAGATAATAGTCAAGCCTTGACATAAAAATACCCACACTTATTTATAAATGTGGGTATTTTTATTGAAATTCCAAATTTCTATTTACATGTGCTCGATGCCAGTGGCATACCAAAGATTTCGACCTTCTTATGTTTTGCGTGTTCGGTGGTACTAACATCCAGTGTCCAATGGATAAGGTCGCTGCCTATGAGACCTAAGATCAATTCATAATGGGATAGAATTAGATTGATCCACCACTGAAATTCCAATCTGATATTCAGCTTGTCAGGAATAAAAATTACCAGAACCACATAAGGAATAACAATCAAAAAGAAAAAGAGATAGGCAAGTCTAAACAACGTAGATACAACAGGAAAATGTGATAGCTCTGATCCGTGCTTGAGCGATCTCCTATAAAAATGCCAAAGCATGTCCCATCCTTTTTCGACCCAATGTCCCAATTTATTACGTATGATTTTATTCCCAATATATCCATTATCGACATCCAAATCTGGAGTGAGCATGATCCCGATTAGCGCGCCAGCGGCATACTCTATCCCTGGGCCAAATACCAATGATCCCAACAGGAAGCCGCCTGCCAGGATCACTGATGCTTTCTGGTGTACACATCCAGCACTCATTTTCTTTTTGGAGGTTTGATCCAGGGAAATACAAGCCTCATCTCCTCTGTTGGTTCTAGGTGCATAGGACGAAAAATAGCCTGTTCTATTCCATCGTCCCACTTCACCGTAATAAAGTTTTTGCCCATTCGAGTAATCGTACCAACAGAACCGGATAGATTCCAGTTCTTTGTAAATCCTTTGCCACTCGGACAGACACGCAATCCAATCCACATATTTTTACGTTCCATGTCCATCTCCTTGTCCTAGTGCATTGTGGAAATATTCTCCCCACTTCGCTTCTGAGCATTCCTCACTGCAAATATAGGCCATAAAATTTATGTCCATCATTTGTGTAGGCTGACCACAGTGCCAGCACTTTCCTTGATGGTAAGTATTGAGCATCTCTGTTCCGTGATAATCAATACGATCTTCTCGATCATCAAATTTCATTCTTTTTCCTCACATTCTCTGGAGAACAGTCGTAAAAAGAAATGGGCTGACCCGCAGTAATAATGATTGGGCCATTATGTAATATCATATACACATGGCCCGTCATCCATAGGCTTGTTCCATCTATGCGGAACTCAACCAGTTCGCCCACCTCAAACATTTAGCTGTACTTTTAGGTGCATTTGAAGTCCAACCGGATCGTCCCATATGATAATTTCTTTTGTTGTATCCTGTTCGGTCATCCACAGAAGATGAGGCAGAACAATCTCTCCGCCCGCCTCATGAATAACCGCCCACAATAACTGATGTGACTGATCGGCTTCCTTCTTGAATTTTGCAATTGCAGCCAGGACATTATCCATGTCATTTTGACTGTAGAGGGCTTCATTATTGGACATACATACTCCTTTCTTATTCGCCCGTAGAATTTACCAGGAAAAACATTTCAATGGCACGATCAAGATCGTCTAAATCATTCAATCGAAATTCAATTGGAATTTCTGCGATGTCAAAATGAACACCAGGATTCATATATCTAGCCCGCATAGTCAATAGGAAATCCAATTGCTCATATTTCTTTTTGTGATTGGGCTTGGATGGGTATAGTCGTATCATTTTGCCTCTGTCATTCCATATTGTGCTGCATAAAAGGCCATCGCCAAACTATCTGCTGCATTATGGTTCAAGAGTGGCCATTCGTCCGATCCCTTGATAGTTCCATCTCCAAACACAACCTTACGGATATTTTTAGGTGGCTTGATTTCAACAACAGAAAACAGGGGAGACAACGCAGACGCCAAATAAAATCCCGTGCGCACTTCGGACAAGCCCACCTGCCATGATGATGTAGCGCCATAGGCTGCGCCCTCGATTATCATATGAGCATGAAAATAATGGAGAGGGGCAAAAATAGTTTGGAGAAACCTGAATGCGGTTAGTCCGTATCTGCCTGGCTTGTCCTCAGCGATCAGCGCACCGTTGAACACCAAAATCTTTTCGCCCATAATAATAGTAAGACCAAAATTCACCCCAGGATCAATGCCCCACGCGGGGACATGAGGGACGATCCCACGAATAGTCCCATGCACAACTCTCAGTGATTTTGTAAATGGAGTGGTAATCTTCTGAGACTTTGTAGACAGTTGGATTTGGCTACTCAGCATCGTTACCCGTTTCCTCGGACACTTCAACCAATCCCTTTTCCACGTCACTGGTAAACCGTTTCATGACTTCCTCAAACGGATAAAACTTACGTCGCTTGCCCTCAGCAGCATATACTAATAAGTCCTTTTTCAAGAAACCGAGGCTCTTGCCTTGTAACTTTACCACGCCTTTTCTCTCTGCCTTGAGATAGGAGATCGGTTTCTTTTTTGTCTTATCTGTAAGATCAAACGCATCGAACATGGCCGTAACACCAGTATGTACACCATAGCCAGGAACGATATAAAATTGAAACTTGCGACCCCTTCCCCCAAATCTCAACTTCTCCACCTGACCCTTGACGAGAAATCCCAGGGCAGGCGATGACGGATCGTCATCGTTTTCATAAAACACTTCTCCTGACCACAGCATAAGACGAACACCAGCAAGATATTTTAGCTGTTCCCCTCCTGGAGTAATGTGACCGCGACCCCCAATGACCTGATGAACATGATTGACCGCCAGGGCCGCCGAAGGTATTTCTTTCGAGATCAAAGCAGTGCGAAGGGCAAGAGATACATCTCCCACCAGCTTGGCACGCTTGCCCATAAATGCCTCTCCAAACTCTGCCTTCGGATCGGTAAGGACATTCTGTTGTACCATTGACTGTGTAGCTCCAACGCTGTCCCAAATGATCGCTCGAATTTCTTCTTTGAGCAAATCTTTTGCCATATCCATAAGCATTTTTTCGTGTGTCCTGATCTTGCCTTTCTCGTCAGTAACATCAATCATGCGGATATTGCCTTTGAACCCTGACATTGAAACGGCCTGGGTCATATATCCCTGGGAGTCATTCATCTCCAGATCGGCTACTGTGATTTCTTTGTCTGCAATCTTACCCCCCAGGAAATAGGACAGAGTTGATTTTCCTACATTGGGGTATCCATATATTTCAGTAATAACCCGCAGCGGAAGGCCCAAGTCTCCTCGATGAGACAACGCAAAATCCAAAGAAAATAATCCAGTCTTGACTCTGGAGAGAGTTGGATAACGACCTGTGACTGTCACCTCCGGTATGAGTATGCCCTCGTCCCTAATCATCTAATGTCCTCCAGCCCCAGGATGTTCTTGGCTCGCTCTACATACTTCCTACCATGTTCGGTATGAGCCTCAAGCAGAAGATAGCCAACCGCTTCGCTGTGACCCTCTCCATCGAATGCAACAATTGTTCCCTTTCGATAAACTGTATGTTCTCTTTGAACCAAGCGAGCATAAATATGGGTCTTGGAACTTGTCGCATCTCCCCTGGACTTTCGGACTACATCCCGCACTCCCTTATGATCCAAAATAACAACGTCGGCTAGCTGTTCATCATCAAGGCTACCTTCACGTACAGCAGCAGTAAGCAGAAGCAAAGACTCTACTGGCTTGTAGAAAAGTTGTTTCCTAATTGCTGGAGAAATGTTTGCTGTGACAAAAACAGCTTCATACATATTAGCATATTTGATCGCTGTTTTTCCTTTGACCAACATGTGCGCGTCTACGAAATCAGGAAAATCTTCTTCAATGCCAGACGTGCGAAATAATTCCCAATTGTCTCTCATTCCGAAAAACAACTTGGCGAGCGCAACTCCCCTCAGTGTGATCGCTTTGCTTATGCTATTACCATACTCGGATGCAATCAACGGATCACCTGCCGCGATTGCTCTGCCTAGAATGGTGTCTATGTCTGCCAAATCTCTTGAGTAAAATGGCAAAGACATTTGAACTGATGTCATAAAATATACTCCTCTCTATTATTTTTTCTTCTTGCTTATATCCTCCGAAAATCGTTGAAATGCCAAACGTAATTCACCGACTGGTTGACTGAATGCCAGGGCCGGATTAGGGGAGACCCAAAAACGTACCTTCGAAAAGCCTGAGACCTTGACATTCAACCCTGATACTTGTGTATACTTGACATCCAAAAGTGCTTGGGTCACTGCCGATCCCATCAATAGGACATGAGTTTTATCTATAAACATACGAGCCAAATGATCGAGATGATAACTTAGTGGGCAGGCTTCGACCTGCCTGGATTTCTTCCCAATCGTCTCGGTCACATAGCTCTTTTGGTGTCTCCAAAGATTTGTGACCAGGACTGTAGATAACACAATCCCAACCCGAAGAAGTTCTGCTTTCAAAATATCCCCTGCGATTGATGTTCGGCTATGCTTCTGCTGGAAGGCAAAGGGAAGTCCCTGAATTGTTTCATGATACCCTGGCGTCTCCCCTACCAGCAAATAAGGTGACAATCCATTTCCCATTGGATGAATAAGTAGTTTATTGCACTTGTCACAACGATCATGTGTACTCATATAAGTTTACCTTTCTGTGAGTTTCAATTATGAGAATAAGATGAGAACTAAAATCCCATAAGCTGCCGGATACGCGCATCACGATCCAGCTTACTGGCAATAGCATCATAGTCGCTGGCCTGGATCAAAATATGTACCAGCCTCTCAAGATCAATTTCCTGCTCTTGGGCCATCAACCAGGCAGCGACTAATACCTGCTCTATAGTGGGGGTGCGGCCCGACGATTCCATTTTTCTCTTGAGTAGCAGACCTCCGTGATAAGTTAGATTATCCATCGTTAGCCTGCACTTCTTGGGAACAAAATTCTTTCGCTTGCTCGTCGCCTGATAGAGGGATAAGTTGGACATAATAACCCATCGACGCCGCGACGCCTTTGATCTTCAAAGCATGTTCGAGACAGCAAAAACTTTCACCCCGCCCTGCCCATGTATAACGGAATAGCGCTTGCTGATTACATTTCATTTTGGTTTCCTTTCTTTTCATTGCTCATCTTCTAGGCCATTTTCCTTCATTGACTTCTTCAATCCATTTCTTAGTATCAATAAATCCATCTGGTCTCAGTGGGCGATCCATGCTGTCTCTGACGGGTGGAATTGGATTATCGAAGGGAGACCAGGACTTACATCCACTTTTGCCTGGTCTCCACTGATTCCATTCTTCTGATGCTTTGCGACGTTGTGCATCATTCATCAGTATCTTCTTCGTCCAAGCTAATGCGTTCGGTTTCGATGGACTTAGCAGCCCATGTGTTTCCATATTCATATTCAACCGCAAAGGGAATATTCTTATAAAGAAATTCAGCCGTTTCGTTGAATGCTTCCTGAATGATCGGCTTCATCTTTTTTGCAATCTTCCTGGGTGTATCATAGACTGTTTCATCGTGAACAAAAGCAACCATCGTGTGTGGTAGACCAGCCGCCAAAGTTTTTTCCCATGTCTTACGTCCCCATATTTTTGTGAAGTCGGCAGCACCACCCTGGATGGGCGAATTGATTGCATTGTTCTCCCACTTGTGATCCCAGGGGTTGATATACGATCTGCGTCCCAGGGCTGTAGTGATGTATCCATCGCGGGCCGCCTTCTGCCTTTGTGTTTGAATGTATGAGTGCACCCCACTGTACTGCATAAAATATTTGTGGATCATGGACTCAGCCTGCTCGACAGTCATGCCAGTGCGCTTCGCAAGTCCATGAACCGTAAGTCCATACGTGAGACCCAGGTTGATCGCTTTACCATGACTATATTCCATCTTGTTCTCGGACTTTGTAAGAGTGGGGCAATCATAAATTTCTCTGGCTACTGCAAGATGCAAACTCTCTCCAGCACGCAGGGCATCCAACAATCTACGATCCTGGGAATGATACGCCGTGATGGAAGGTTCTTGTTGTGATACGTCCCACACACCAATGATGTTTCCATCCGATGCCTTGAAACGTTCGCGGTATTGGGGCAGTTTACGCTGCGGAATGTTCTGCATGTTTGGGCCGGAACTGGACATGCGCCCTGTAGTGTCTGCACCCGTGATTTTATAGTCCGAATAAACTTTGCCATCTGCTTCCACGTGTTTCTCCAACCACTTCATTCCATAAGTAGATGAGGCCCTTCGATACATGCGGGCTTCGATAATCCTCTGAACCAGTGGAACTTCCATAAACTCCTCAAGCGTTTCCTTCTGTGTATTCAATAGTTTGATATGCTCGCGCTTCTGCATTGCACTGAGAACTTGGGCTTGAGAATAAACATTGAAACCAAGTTCTTCTTCGATCTCTTTTCCGTAACGTTCAAACTCCTTGACCATGATCTCCCACCCCTCCACATCCACACGAAACCCCTGTAGATCAAGGATGGGGAAGATCATTGGCTCGTCTGCCAACATGTACGCCCTCATGCCTGCGTCACCCTGGTATCTCCTACTCTGGAGAATGGCAATCTCCTCTGTGTTGATGACATCAATAGCCGCATATTCTTTTTCCTGTGGGCCAAGTTCCCGCCTCTGATAAAAATGTTCGCGGGTTTCTTTTTCCATTGATCGTCCCAACCATCTACGGGTCAGATCGGCCAGACCGAAATTTTGATAGAGACCACCATTCATTGCTTGCTCAACAAGCATGGTGTCCCAAATGAAACGGGGATCAACAGTCGCATAACGTCTGAATTGACGAAGATCGTAGAGTGCATTATGAAATGTCCACGTGCCAGCCTTGACTACTTTGACCAACTTACGCAAATCTTTCTCATCATAAAGCTGATAGACAGTCGGATCAGTCTCCAACTTCACAGAGATCAGGGCAAACGATCCATTAGGACGATGCAGCTTGCCCTGGATTTGATCGAACATCTCAAAATCCATTGTGACCTGCTGTCCCTTTTTGGCAACCGGAGGAAGGCCCGCCACGATGTTGATATTATTCTTCTTCATATTCATCCACCAGCACCTTCACAGGCTCACCCACACCCATCACCCACACTCCTGACAAGCGAGCTAATTCGCCCTCCGGCGTTTCGATCACATCATGCACACTGCCAGGAGTAAGATTATCAAATGCCTTTCCGATAGCACGGCATTGGGTGATCCTTATTCTTTGTGGTATTTTTGACTTTGGACACATTGCCGATGTGGACTTGATCCGATCACTAACTGTAACTATGCCCATGAAATATTGTTTTCCGGTAAGGCCACAAAGAGAACATTTATAAAAATCATACGTCCCCGTTCGATCTCTTACCGTTACCAGATTTTGCTTTTCGAAATTGTGCGTTGTTTGTCGTCTGTCAATTCTCATTGGTTTTCCTTTCTTGATTTTCAACGGCGCGGCTATACCTATCCTTCCACTCGTATACTTCGGAACGATACTCTTTTAGGGTCTCCAAGATGCCATGCAATAATACTGTCGTTGCGTGGTCACTAATAATCAATGGCGAATAACTTCCCCTTAGACCCATGTGCATATCATCCAATAGAACCGTCTTGAGTTTCTTTCCTGTTTGCTGTTCCATGTATCTCTTATCATCCAGATCAGCAACTATTACCACAACATCATCAGTACGAATGAGACCCTGGGTTAGGGCCAACGTATGACCTACTCCACGTCTGGTGGAGTAGTAAGCCACAAGAAAAGCAATTTTTTCTTCTGCATTATTCATGCTTACTCCTCCAACATTTTTGTGTTGAGGGCTTCGATCTTTATCACTTCGGCGGCGTCATCAATAGATTTGACAATTTTATCTGCTTTGTTGGCCGCCTTGACAATATCCAAAGCCGTAACCTGAAACGCAGGATGTGTCCGCAATGTTGATGTTACCGAAAACACTTTAGTTTCTCTCATTTCATTCTCCTTTCTTAGACGAATACGTCAAAATAATGATACCCAATGTTCCCCCATCCAGTCTCGCCATAGAAATCAGTTTGGATCGCTCCAGGCTTGCCCATCTTGAAACCGAAGCGGGATTTTCCTATGATGATATATCCTTTATCTTGATAGAATGGCAGGATCGCATTGGCATTGACATCCGCCACAGTAGAGGATGGGTTATAAAGCAACAGGATCAGCGATGACATCATCTCCGCCATACCACTGTATCGAATATGATTGATCTTGGGAATGCCGCCTGTGTATTGTGTGCGGTTCAATTGGCAGACCAGGATCACAGGCACGCCTGTTGTCTTGGCAAGCACAGCCAGAGAGCGATAGATCACACCCATGACCGCTTCGCTCTGTTCCCCTTCCACAAGCATGTCAGCAAAATCAATGATGATTGCTTTGAGATTTTCATTGGCCGCAGTGCGTGCTGCAACTGCGTAAATCTCGCCTACTGTATACGCGCTTTCAGTTGCCAAAATGCGGGATCGTTCTTCTTTGGTGATCGTTTTGTCAAGATCAAGATAACGGGCCATAACCTGAGAAAGAAGCATCTCCAATGAAAAGATAGCAATCTTACCTGCTGGTTCGGCTGCGGTGGTTTTAGTTTTCCGTTTCCCTTTATAAAGTCTCACCATATCCAGACCAATTCGGAGAGCCAGGGTAGTCTTACCAATTCCTGTGCCACCAGCAACAGTAATCAGGCCAGCTTTCGGAATGCCACCCACATAATAATCAATAGGGGCATAACCCGTTTTGATCCACTGTCCAGCTTCGGGTTCGACCTGGCTGAGTGGTGTGAGCGTTCGATGGCCTAAGTCAAGTCCACTAACAAACTGGAGCAACTTCCCAGGATCAATGGCTTGTCCCATAATGAGGTAATCGGCCATCTTTGCGAGTTCCTGACCATACTTATAGTAGGATGCAGCTTGCTCCAGCAGGATCAGCCAATCAATTGGTTTCCTCTTAGCTTGTTCCTTATCGGCTGTGACCGCATTGGCTGCCATCGTTGCCGCTTGGTAATAGCTAAAGCCATGTTTCGCAACAACATCCTCTGTTGTGCCTCCTTTGCGAAGTGTGGGAATGATTTCATTATAAGGAGGATAGAAATCATCGGCGTTGACCAGGTTTGCGTCCAGGTCTCCGTTGAAAATCAAACCTGTGACAATCTCACTCCGATCCAGCCAGACCATCTTATCTCCCATAGATAGCTCCTCTCAATCCAACGAAAACAGATGCAGCCAGACAAGCCAGACCGATCATAACCAGCGGTGCTGACCATAGACTATCCACAAATGCGCCTGCGGCGACTACACTTAGTACACCCAGGACAAACAACCTGCGTCCTCTACGCATTGGTGATCTCATCAGCCATCTCATCAGTCGTCGCATCAATGTTACTGACTGATAACTTTATAGGCTTGTTCATTTGAATTGGAAAAGCAATGATCTGCCATCCCTGCTTGACCTGGCTCTTGAAATGATAGATCGTACCCACAGGGTTCTTAGCTCGCGCAGCAGAGACCGACGCATATGGAATATAAATCCAGGGTAATTGTCCAATGTGACTGACAACCACAACCTCACCATTGTCCCCTTCGATTTTATTAGTATTGGTGTCTGGCATGATGTGCTCCTTTCAATTTTTCAGTAAAGTGGATATGTATGAACCAATAGCCATCCCCATGAAAAACGTGGCTATCGGAAACCTGGGAGTTATTAGTCCCAGGAGAAGAAAAACGGACATGAAAATTAGTTGTTTCTTGTTCATCGGATAATGGTCTCCAATTGGGACAATAAATTACGTTCTTGTCCGGCTTTTAGAAAATCATTTGAATCTTTCATGCCCTCAGGATAGTCCAGGTGGATCAGCTTGCCTCTCCATCCCATATCACCGATTAGCTTCAAGCCTGCTCCCTCCTCTCCTTTGTCGGGCAGGACATAAATGGGCTTACGATAATCAGCCAACCAGTTTGGATCAAAAACATAACCGTGTGTGGGGGTAACAACAGGATAGCGAAATTTATTTAGAGTCAGGGCATCCAATATCCCGAACACAACGATCACATAGCTTCCCTTATCCAGCAGACTCCAGTCGGGAACATACATAGTAGGTTTCCCATCCGCCCAATACCGAGTACCCAAAGCGTATTGGACATGCGGAGCAGCACGAAAGATCACAGTCTGAAATTTGTTGTCTCGATCCCATACGGGGAATGTGTACCAACCACGATGATAGCCGATCTCATGAATATCAATTGCATCAACCAGGCCCCGCATCTCCAAGTAATATTGAAAAGTAGGAAAATGGATAAGATCAATATATGCCTGATATGCCAACGCCTCTCTTGATTCATAATCGAACAATCCCTGGGGGGATTTATAATAAATGCTACGCTCTACCTGAACCTGAACAGGCTGACCCTCCATCTTATTCCACAGGGTTTTCCATGTCCCACTGCGAGAACAATTTGCAGCCAGGCAGTGAAACCAACCATCTTTGAAGATCAACAGAGACGGGCTATTGTCTTGATGAAACGGGCAGGACGCTACAATATAATTTCCCTTATCTTCTGCATTCCGAAATTTGCGCAAAAAATCTGAATATGCAATGGTCATTGGTGATGATCCTCCAGAAATGGGTTTCGCTATTCCTAACGAAACCCACTCCACTAAAAGGTCAGTCTTACTTTATTTCCGTGCTTTCTTTGCTGTTGGTTTCTTCGTTGCGGCCACTTTGGACTTGGCGGGTTTCTTCTTAGCGGGAGTTTTCTTCGTGGTCTTTACCACATCCTCTCCCAACATTTCTGGAGTTAGGAGATAGGAAGAAATGGATGACAGACCATCCTTGTCCACGAAACCCTTTTCATTCAGGCGCATGGTAAAAATCTTATTTGCCGCCTGCTGCCTGGCTTCCAGAAAAGGTAGAACGTTTCCGGCCCAGGCGATTTCGTCCTTGACCATATCGTAACCAGTCAACTGCAAAAAGGTTTCGACTTTCCTGCGCTCACCTGACGTACCCTCAAGCATAGAGATCATTGTGCCAGGATATTGAGCGAAGATGTAGGGGAGTTTGTGTGGGATATTGAGGCCCTTGTATGCACCCTTTTCCGCAACGACCAGCTTGGCAGTAAAGATCAACTTGTCGGCTTCATAGTATGGGCCAGTGCGACCCTGCCGCCATCCGCCTGCTTCGACCTTCGGTTCGGGCACGCCTGGATTGTCGTCTGTGACACCGATCCGGTTGGCGTATTCTTCGAACCTGACCAGGTAAGGTTCGGCGCGGTATGGAGGAGAAGCAAATTTGATTTCATCGTTGGTTTTGGAGAGGGTGATGTTGTATAAGCCGGACGGACGCTCCCATCCGTTCTTATTCACCGTGTAGGTGTCACCATCGGCAAAGATCACACGAAGGGTGTCTTCGGCCAGGACTCGCACTTCGGCTGCGCCGCGCATACCAGTATATGATTTGTTCTTAGTAGGAATTGACATTGGAATTTTCTCCTTTTGATTAGTAGGATTTATAGGGTTTATAAGGTTTGTTGGGTGGTATTTGTTTGCTCAACGTCCATCGTTCATTCATCTTCTCGACAGCGGACGTATAGGTATCGAGGAAGATTGTCCAACCTTCCAGACTGAGTATGATTTGGCCTCCTTTCGCTATTTCGACAACATGTTCAACAGGGATAGGGATTTCAATGAACAGGGTATCATCAAAGGTCAATGTAGCCGCATAAGGCTTCCATTGGGTACGATCAGGGGTTGCACTTTCCACCTTCGCGCGGATCATAACTACTTTTGATGACATCAGCGCACCTTTATTTCCTGACCAAAATCCCACCCCTCAAACCATGCGTTTCTTTCCGACCCATCCGCATAGGGATTACTAAACCTGGAATCGCCCTCACGAAACGCCTGGTATCCTTTTTCATATGCGATGGTTTCTTTGTCCAGTACAGTTCTCATTCGTACTCCTTTTCTTCTGCTAATGCAAGTTTTCTTCGCAGACTCACAATTTCCTGATATGCCTTTTTCGCAATCAGGTTACGTCGCAAATCACGATCAGTAACCCAAACCTCCAGCGACAGGCGGTCGAGGGACTCTAAAATATCAACAACTTCCAATTCTTCTTCCATTAGACTCCTTTCATTCCAGAAAATAAAGAATAAATGAACCAGCCAGGGCATAGCCAAGTACACCCACATCTTTCATTACTATGGCTATCGCTCCGCTAACAATCCAAATCACAGAAATTACAATAACTTTTCCTGCGCTCATTTTGACTCCTTTCACTTTCATCATTCCATCATCTCCATATAGATTTCTTTGATGATGTCCGTCTCGATCAGGTTGGCGAACTGACTACGTTTGGTTCTAACAATTTCGTCCAGTCTTTCATCCACTGTTCCCTGGGCTACCAGGTAGTGAGATGTAACCGCGTTCTTTTGGCCATTGCGATGCAGGCGGGCTTCTAGTTGTTCTTCATCGGCTGATGTCCACAGGCGCTCGGCAAAAATAATGTGGCTGGCACTGAATAGATCAATTCCTTCCTTGCCTGCACTAGAGATAATCATCACTTGGATGCCATACTCATAAGCACCAGGGGCATTGAAGGCTTCTGCCAAGTCCTGACGATCCTTTGGCTTCGTGCCCCCATCAATGACCCCTGTGGTATATCTTTTGGCCTGTAGTGCCTTCTTCAATTCTTCAACCACTGCTCTGTGATGGGCAAAGATCACAACCTGGTTACCTGTCTCCAGGACATCCTCGGCCAATTCGATAGCCGCTTGTGTCTTGCCCATCCCGACCACCTGACGTAATTTGTTGAGCAAAGTGAGCGCGCGCGCGGGCTTATAGCCTTCAAGGCGGGCCTGTTCTTTGACAGAACGTAGGGTCTGCTTATACTCTTTTACATTGTCAATGGTGATCGGGATGGAGACGCGGGTTATATCAGGCAGGTCAATAGCCACCTGTCTCTTGGTTCGCCGTAGCATAATAGGGGCAAGCCTGGCCTGTAACTCCTCTGTATTTGTTTCCTGATTGGGTGGCACGATCCAATGGCCCTGGCCAAATACGCCGCCGCAGTAACGCTTACCAAACTCTATGGCATTACTCCAGGTCTTTGGGTTGAGCATATGGAGAAGCGGATACATTTCCATCCGGCGATTTTTGAAGGCCGTTCCAGTCAAGAATAAAAGATTAGGCACACCCCTGACCAGCTTGCGAGCAACGCGATTACGTTGACTTTTGTTGCTCTTGAGATAGTGTGCCTCATCTAAGATAATAGTATCAAAAGGAATAGTAGATAATTCTTCATAGCGTGAAACCATAATCCCATAGCTCATGATAATAATACTTACGTCTTTGATAGGTTTCTTTCCATCTTCGATCACTTGCCAAGTTCGATCCGCGGCCCACATCTTGATCTCTTTCAAGGCCCACTTCCAGATTACATTTGCTGGAGCAACGATTAGGACTTTTGTCCCTCCAAAAAGATTTGCCCACGCCAGGGCTTCGGCGCTCTTGCCCAGGCCCATATCATCGGTCACCAGGGCACGGCCTTTCGCAGCATGGATAAATTCAACCCCTGTCTTTTGGTATGGATATAATTCTTTGGGCAATTGTTTGCTCAGGTTGGGCCTTTCAGCTTTTGCATCTGCACACTGCCTGATCTTGGGATCAATATAAAAACCAATGCTCATAAGAGTTTCGATTACCTGTGCGCAATGCCAGGCTGAATTGGGAACAGACCACACTCCTTTGTGAGTCTTGTAGTTCCATTCTCGATCAGGAATAGTACGCACCACTTCAATTAGCACAAGATCAAAAGGAAACGAGATTACTACTCGATCACCCTGGAGAGTGGCCGCATGATCTATTCTTGGGGGTACTGATTTGTTGAATGTCATTGGTAGTCTCATGCTCCTTTATAGTTTGTGACGAAGGGGAGGGCGGGTGTTTCAGAAGGATGCTCAATCCTGCTAAGATTACTCTTTCGCACACCCGCCCACGAACTCTGCGATTATTGTTATGGATACGGCAAAAAATTCTTTGCGTCCCACTGCTCGCGGATAACACGCGCAATGGTTTTGAAGCGGGCCTGCCCATAGTCATTCAAGTCAATGAGACTCGTAAATGAGACTCCATTGTGCTCAACGTGCTCAATAAAACTGCCGCTGACGGTAACATTCAATTTTTTTGCCAAAGGAATAGGAAGTCCTCCCTCGTGAAGGTCATTGTCGTAAATATCAATCCCCCCGACGTAACCATTGTTATTGGAAACAACGCAAGCAACACCCAGGCAACAATAAGATGGATTTTTTCTTCCTTTTACCAGCCTATCACGTGCCTGTCTATAATCACCACTATTGAGTGCAGCAATCCATGAGTTTACAAATTCATTGCGAGTCATATTTTTTTCCTTTCAAACATAAATTGGGTGAGACTATACAGTAGGTAGTCTCACCCCTACCACTGTCCTCAGTTTATACTTATCGGACTACGACTTCTTCCCGCCTCGGAACGAATACATCGGGCGCGGGGATCGCTTTTTCTTCGTCAGGTATCACAGGTTCGCTATCATCATCTTCTTCAAGTTCACGAAGAATGCGCTCAATCTCTGATTCCACGTCATCGTCGCTTTTGCTTCCACAGCCACAACTAAAAAAGTCACTCATGGTTCTTACCTCCTTTCGTATATTGTAGATTTTTCTGGTGTTGCATCCCACTTTGGATTTGTCATAACCTGACTATTTAGTTTCAGGTGTGTTTGGTTTTGCTGATCCAAGCGGGTATCAATGCTCTTGATAAGAAAGACAATATGTTTGATAAGAATTGCTCCAGTAGATAAAGCCAATGGAAATGCCAGGGCAATTGCAACCTGCGGATCAATAAAATAAACAACAGCAAAAAAGATTCCGAACCAAATGCTGTTGCAATATTCACAGTTGACTCCTTCATGCAGATGCAACTTAGAAAGCAATCCATTCTTTTTTCTGCTTCGAACCTCCGCTCGTGCAATGCGTGAACGTAATTTCAGAAACAAATGGAACGGGCCGTTTTCGTTGGCAAACAAATTGGACAAACGCCACACAGCAGCGAAAAGGTAGATGACAATGAAGGGCGTCATGATTTCACTCATAAGGTACGTCGGGCTTTGAATCTGATTGGGAAACCCTGCGGAGCAAACCCCTCATAACCAATGACATGGGCTTGTCCATAGGCAGGAGAAAAACTTGGCTTATCTGTCTTTAGATCAACTACATCCCCAATACTCAGCTGATCTCTGGACTGGAAGATAATATCCTCATCAAGATCGGCTTTACCAATAGTACGAATAGTAGTAATTTTTCTGGACATCTGGACGACTCCTTTCAAACTATGTTAGGTAGACTTGGCAGGAGTAGGGAGATTTGTTTAGCGTACTACGAGTTGCGGGTCACGCTTGCTTCTTCTCGTCAAAGTAACTCCCTTACGCTTACTGTGACACTCCTGCTACCTCTACCTAGATCGGAAACAGACTTCAACATGAAAATTAGACATACGCCAAGTGTACCAGAAATATTAGAAATAATGTTAGAGCAAAATAAGAGAACGCAACCTACATATTAGGTCAAGGTAAGGCTTACTTCACAAATAGTTTGGCAATCGGAGGCACATACGGTTGTTGCGCATAACCGCCTTGTGTATGTTTATTTACATCAGGCAGTTTGGTGGAGTGGAGAGGAAATACTTTTACTTCTTTTTTCTTTGGATTTTCCTTGACTCTATTCATAGACTCTACTATAAGACTCTTATTCTCTACTCTGTAGCCGTTCTGTCCACCTTTTTTGGTCATTCTGTCCACCTTAGATGATTTTCTGTCCACCTTAGATGATTTTCTGTCCACCTTAGCTTTGTCATATTTTGCATAATGTAAGGTGGTCGTTCTGTCCACCTTCCACTCTTTGCGTGGACGTGTGACGTAGTGACTGGCATCCTTCGGGCCGTGCCCACCACGATAAACGCGTAGAATAACTGACCAGATTTCCAGTTGATCGAGGGAGCGACGTACTGCCTTTATATTTGCTCCAAGTTCATAGGCAATTCGGCTGGCTGATGCTGTGGACTTCTTTTCTTTCATCAGTTCCATGCGTCTGATAAATCCATAGACAGCCCGATCAATGAGAACCACTTCTGGAGGGAAGTTTACAAAGATGGGGTTATATGTTTCGCCTTTATAGGCAATGTTTGGTGATTTTAGTTTGGTGGGTTTTGTGCTTGTCATGTGAACTCCTCATGTTTTGTGATCGGTGCTAATCATTTATAGACTCTGAATTCTTCGGGATGGGCAGGCAGGAGTTCAAACTGCTTTTTCGGGGGCGCTTCCCTAGCCCATCCCTGGTCTGTAAGTGTATCAAGGTTGAAAAAAGAATTATGAGTAGAATATGAGAGGACTACAAGAAAATAACATACGAAACTGTTATAATTTTACCTATGAAAAGAGCGATCAACCATTCCAAAAAAGTAGATCGAACCTGCCGTAATAATGGATCATGTTCTTATTGCCGCCGACCCCGCCTGCATAATTCTACAAAGAGAAAGCTGGAGAGCAGGCTGCAAATAAAGGAGTTTATGCATGATAGATAAGTCTCTCTGGAGCGCAGAAGAACTTATGGTTTTCGAAGAATATGATTATCGGTGTGTGCTCTGTGTGTTTCAGAGTGCTGATACACTTCATCATGAGCCACCGAGATCACTAAATCCTAACTGGAAAGATCAGCCCTGGACGCAATATCCTGTATGCAATGCCCATCATGATGCTTTGCATAATATGAATAGAGATGATGCTTTATCGACTCTGGATTCTCATGTGGATGTTTCTTCCCCTGGGGCCTATGAAAGGATATTACTAAAATATGGACACTGAGATTGAGATACCGCGTCTCACCTGTGGCGTAGTTGTCGAGAAGTCGGAATTGGAAGAAATCATTTGTTCTGAATTTGCTATGGATCAGGTGACTTTGGTAGACCCCGACGAACAAACAAGAGTAAGTGAAATTTTGTTTGTGTGTTCTAAACATTCTAAACTCCTTGACGAAGGAAACTCTTTGATTTTTCTTTCTAACAATGGAGTGGATCATATCGCTGTACAATTTTCAATAAATAAGGAGGAAGAAAATGTTACCTAATCAACCCCAGGGAATAGGCCCAGGTGCAGGCCCAATGATGCCCCCAGGTGGCCCACCGCCAGGCGCAGGGCCAGGTGTGCCTGTTGGCCCACAGGAGGGAGCAAATCCCGATACGGTAAAGCAGCAGCTTGTTATGCTCTTACAAAAAGCAAAGCAAGTTGCAGAACAGAACGGAGTAAATTTCTCAGAGGTGCTGAGTGAAGTCGAGGGAAATAAGTCTCGCTCAGACGTTCCGTTACCTAGACCCCCCTCAGGCCCTTGATACAACAACATAAAATAGAAATGGGCCTTTCCGGCCCATTTCTATTTGTTTGTATCTTATGCTAGTTGAAATTTGCTTCTTTGATCTTTGATGGATGACATTGCCATCTTCAAGAGTATTGCTCGGTTGGCTTCTTCAAATGTTTTTACCACTGACTCGCGTACACTGTTGCCTTTGTTGCGCAGGTCATAAAAAGTCTTGAGCAGGGCGTCTTTGAACATCTCCTCTGATTTTGTGTTACCGCTCACCGTATTGAGATAAGCGATGGCGTCGGCTTCGTCCATGTCATGAGTATCATTCCATTCTTGTTCGCCTGCCATTATCCCCATTCTGAATGATAGATAAACATCTCCACCCCATGCGCGGCAAAGGGTATACCACTTCAATACGATGTCTATCTTTTCGTCGGCTGTGCCATCGGCATCGCTGTGCATCAGGCTATCAATCACGCCCTGTCTTACCTCATCGTCGTCTTTCAATTTGAAGCCTGTCCTGGGTAAAAGAGAGAGTCCATCATGATCGTCAATCAGATGGGTAAGTTCTGCTTTCCAGTAGGCTTCGCGGTTGTTCAGCCCTTCATCTTGGGCCGCGTAGAAAAGATTTGTTAGGGCAACAACACAATCTGGTTTTTTGCTGTCGGTGAGCGTTGCAATAGTGGTTTCGGTCGTATCAAATTTATTCATTTTTCTCCTTATGGTGTTATGTTTCTTCGTTATCATCCACGCTGATAAGTTTTCCATCAACGTACCTGTAGTTGACGGGCTGATTGCTTTCTACGGCCCGATGATCCTCTGCCGCTGTCCAATTTTGGTAGGTTTTTTCGGCGGCAGCCTCGCCTTCTTCTTTTGTGGAAAAGGCGAGACCATTGGGATACCACTTACCTTCCGTAAAAATCTCTGGTTTCCAACTCATGTGACTCCTTTCTTGAATAGCGGTTTGCGTTACCCGCTGGTGGGTGGGACGAGATAACGCTGATTTACCCGTTGTCTAGGACATCCTATGAAATGTGCTTCATATTTGCCGCTAGGATACGGCGACCCACAATCGGGGCAATTCGTCTCTACCGAGCCTTGTTGGTGAGCGGCCTTATAGCCAGCTTTGAACGCCTGAAACAAAGAATAATTGTCGGGGTCTTGAACTGGTTGGGCAGATAGCCATTTATCAAATTCAATTTTTTCTTGTGATGAGTCCATCGCTTCCTTCTTTCTGTTGGGTTTGCCCAACGTTGGGGAATGTTGCCATTATACTCCTTTTCGTCTAATATTCATAAGGATCAGGATTTGATATTCCTGGCTTGATAGGCCGGAGGGCAGTAGCACAAATGGGATGCCCCGTTCTTTTAGTTCGATCTGCTTGGTCTCCAGGTATTTCTGTTCGTATTTGTGCATACGCTTTTGTGGGTCATCCAATAGCAGCACGAATGGACGTTTGCCTCGTTTGCGTATAACAAAGTCAACCCACTGTAGACCTCCGTCCAGATTACCATGCTTGCCCTTGTGATGGTTGCTCCAGAATGAGACTTCATCACAATAGGATAGTTTTAGGGCACTGAGTGCAGTACGAACAGACAGGATGCCGCGCTTCGCTCTGCCCGCACGTTTGCGCGCTTTGCCTTTGGCTTCGATATTGAAGTACCAGGGCAGGTAGTGACCATCGGGCTTTTTTCTTATTGTCATTTTTCCCATACCCTGATTTCTATTGATGATACATCCGGCTGATCTGACATATCCAATAAGATGGCAGCCAGGATGTCTGCTACCTTTTCGGATGTAGTCATGTCTTTCCAATAGACTGTGACTAGGACTAAAAATCTATCCATTAGCGGACAATGCCATTGACGATCAGTGCGAGTAACAAAGCAAGACCCAGGACAATCAGGGTTTTTGCGATATGTTCGGATCGTTTGATTATGTGAGAATGGGTGGGTTTGTTTTTGGTGGTGGGCATTCTGGATGACTCCTTTCTATTTGGTTTTGGTTGCTTTTGCGATGGATGATCTTACACAGTCCTGTAATTGTTTGATGACTTTTTCCGGTGATGTTCCTGGTCGGGTTGTGCTAGAGCAACTAAATTTTTTTTGCGCTCCGTTTACTATCACAATGACCAGTGCTCCGGCATTGATTTCAACTTTTGGTTTTGTTTTCTTCATGATCCTCCTTTCAATCTAAGACTGTTACTGCCTGTCTGTGCATCTGGATTTTTACTTGCTTGCGATCTTTCTCCAGTTCGATTTCCAGAATGTCATGCACACCATTGGCTAAGTGATGACGTTCTGTGCCTACGACTTTGCCAGTCATCTTGTGACTTGCAAGGTTGAAAGAGACACGATGACCCAGGTACTTGTTTTCATCATCGTCCCATATGGGAAACTGGCTCTTGCTGTAGTCTGGCTTGCCTGAAATAATCATTGTTGTTTCCATCGGTTTTCCTTTCTATGTGATTCCTTTTCGAAGAATGGTAAAGTACGTTGGAATGTTCCAGGTATACATGCGCCTGTTCTTGTTGTTCTCCAGGGTGACTGTGTACCATCGGTAGTGATAATCTTTCGGTGGATGTATCTTGGTAATTTTCCCCTTCATTTTCTTTTCAATATCCCACACTTCTGTATATAACGGGAGATCATAGATGTTCATATGGGTGGGCATAACATCACTCCAGGGTATGGGTTGTTCTGATAGCCATGTTTGCATCCACGACTTGATAAATAATACCTTCCCATAAAATATATTCATAGCCCAATCTGTTGACTAGGGCAACCGCAGACGCGAATGATAGTTTCCTTATGGGTTGGATGGTGTTTTTCCAATTGGGCATAGTTTGTTACCTTTCTGAATGAAATCCCAGGCGGGACACGATCTGTCACGGAATGATTTGCAACGGTACTTGTATAGTGTAGGGGCTATTTTTCAAGTTTGCCCATCACATTACCGCCGCCTGGGTTTATGTCTAAAACATGTCCCAAAATGATCGGACATGCGGTTTAGAGTGCTGTGCTGTCCATCCATTTTTGATGGTGTCCGTCTTGGGATTATAATGACGATAAACGCCCAGGATGACATCGGCGGGGAAATCTGCTGAGCAGGAGTTCAGTAGGGCGATCAGGCGGATGGGCTTGGTTCGGTGCGCACAGTATAACCCTTTGCGCAGGCGATCTGGATCAATGCTCTTGGTGGAGTAATCTTCTGCAACTCGATCAACAATTTGCTTGATGACTTCGGCAAGCTGCGCCTTCGTAAAGTCAAAGGTATGAATATCCAGATCATCCAGGTCAGCGGTTTCTCCGCTGACCACGAACACGAGTTTCTGTGGATGGATGCGAATGTGTCCGTTCCCATCATGTGCGTACCCTTTGCTGGTTTTGGTAAGAACTGGATCATTCAAGGTCAATCGAAGTTTCTTCCCGATGGGGATGCGATGAAAATAATTGATGTTATAGGTTGGAATTGTGGACATGTAAACATATTCCTTTCTGTTTACTTTGTTTGAGAATAGCGAGGACTAAAGAAATCCTCAAGTTTGCCTGTGCTGCGGTTGATGTGGCGACGGATGCCAAATACGTCATGAGCAAAGTTGGCGTCATCTGCATCCAAAAGTTCCTGGAGTTTGAGTGGATTGCCATTCAAATGAGTGACAAGGATGTCCGTTTCTGCGGTGAGCAAGTTATATACAAAGTCTAATTCCCTCCAGGCAAATTCAGAGGCGCGCTTGGCAATTTGATATGCCAGGATGTGTTCTTCGCGGTTGTTGGCTTTGAGATTTATCATTTGTTTTTCCTTTCAATGCTTCCGATAACATAGGGTAGAATTGAGACACATAAAAAGATAGTGATGCCGATGACGATCAGGGTCATATTCAAACCTCCTTGCTTGATTATATTTGAATTATCGGTTTCCAATCTTAGAGCAAGATGAGAAATTATTATATCAAGACGATCCCCCAATCTTCGTCCCAATCTGGAAATAAGTCTACAATTTCTTGTAGGTCTCCACGTTTCAGTTCGATTTCTTCCACTCGATCAATGTAACGGTGAAACTCTTTGCCGTTGCTATCTTCAAAGGTCATGTGTCCACCGTCCTGTTTGAGATAGGCTTCAAATTCGTTGGCCGTGCCATTGGCTTGGGTGTAATAATATTCCCCGTTGGTGTAGATGACTTTGAAATTATGGCTCATCCTCTCCAGTAAGGCTATCAATTCTTTGCCCTCGTCGGTTTCATTCCATCTTATCTCGGCTTCGCTTTGTGCATCTGCCACTTCCCCCCACGATGGATTTTTGTCAGCAAATACGGACTCGTTCAGAATAAATTCATCTTTCTTTTCCAGCAGTTCTTCTGTGCGGTTTTTCCATTTTTTTGATTGTGTCATTTTGGTTTCCTCTAGTTGAGATTCAAGTCATAGTCGGCAGGGTTGCCAGGGTTTTTTATATGTTGATCGTCAGGTGTGACTAGCCTGATAAGTACAGAGAACAGAATATTTGGATGGTCTGAGATGGTTTTCATGGCTTTGTTCCAGGTGGCGGCCTGGATGGGGATCAAAGATTTATTTCTGGCATAATTGAGTTTGACTTCAAAGATATAGAGGTTCATATTATAAATCCTTGACATAGGCGGCATTGGGATAGCTGTCTATGTAGATGCGCCCGATCTCATTGGGGCAGTTGGTTCGATTGAAATCATTGTCTACAACGCGGGCGGCTTTGCTGACTTCTCGGACAAGTTCTAGTTCTATTCCCTGTAACTTGATTGACTGTAGTTCTGTTCCCTTGCTATTCTTCCACAGTTCCAGGCGACTAGTGGCGATCTCCCTAATCAGGTAGTAATTCAGTTCAGGGATACGCCCGACAAATTGATGGGTTGGCTTGGTGGTGGGTCTGAACATTATGACTCCGCTTTGGGGAAAAGGTCGGCAAGATCATCAATCAGATCACGATCAAACTCTGAGAAATAAATTTCGAACAGTTCCGCCGCATGTAGGGCGGAGACTAGTGTATTGGGATAGGTCTCTGTCTGTTTATGGATAAATTCCAATTCATACAGGTGTCGAGCAATCCAAACTTTTGCAGCAACGGGAATTGTGTTTTTGCTCATGGCTTATGATCCTTTCTTGTAAGATAGTCCAGCAATGAAGGCTCGCAATTGATCTGCCAACTCTTTTTTGGAGTGGTATTCGGTACTGAGTGGGCAAGTCACTGCATCACTCTCATCTATTGTTTGGTTTAGCTGGACTCCGCTATAGTAGGCGTAGTAGACGTGATAGTTTCCGATGTTTGCTTTGAAGCGCCCATCTGTCCCTTTGGTGTATTGCGTATTTGGGTTGCCCGTCAGTTTATTGATTCGATCAACGAGAGATTGCAGTTCTTTTTCGGTGGTTCGTTTGCTCATGGTCATATTCCTTTCGTATAAGGTAATTGATTTGGACTTATTCAAGCAGCGTCATACGCTACGACCCACCCCCTGTGGGTTTCGTCCTGTTTCATTAGGATTTTTTCGGTTTGGTTTTGCCTCTCTTGATTTGGATACCAGATGCTCCAGCTTGCCGAAGTAATTTGACCCAGGACTCGGCGCGTGTTGCTGAAACTATTCGGCTAAGATGAATACCATTGACCCAATATGTTATGGTGACTTGTTTTTCTCCATACATCGGTTATCTCCGGCCTGCGACTTTACGAAGTTCTGATTCTGTGAGTGCGCCCGTGTGTGTGAAGTCACGGGGGTCGGGTCGATATATGGCAACCACGACTTGAGATGGGCCCTGTTCTCGAACACCATAAGCGTAAACATCGCCTGACAGCACAAAGTTTCGGGCTTGCTTGCGTAAGGCGTCCTGTGTCCAGGCGAGTTCGGTTTCATATCCGCGCCCTGTTGCATCTACCATGAAGGGTTCGATGTTGGGGTCTTGCACCCATCCCTTCGGTACATAATCTCCCAGGAACGGAATGGTCTGCCCATCTATAAAATCCTGTGCCTTGACGGGTAATTTATGTTGTCTCTTGGCTTTGCGGCTTGCCTCCCTGCGAATGTCTAAAATAGTTGCTGTTGACCACATGATATTTATTCCTTTCTTTTTGGGTAGTTGGGGTTCACAACTCATCACGGATGTATCCACATGCAATCCATAGGATGCGTTTGCGATTGAGATCATCGTCTTTTAGTTCTTCTTCATCCCATGCCCCATATTTTTGTAATTCAGCGGCAATGTCCTTAGTGGAGATAGCATTCAATTGTCTGGCAATGTTGGGCACAGTCAGAAGATAACGAATGTCATGATCGGCGTCTTTGCCAGGTATGCTTCCTCGGAGAGCCTGTTCTGTTGTTAGTTCGATAACGAAACTATCAAAGTATGCTTTGTGCATGGTTACTTTCCTTTCCAAAGATCGTTCAATTCTTTGCGGCGGATAAGACGGACAGGATAATCCTGATTGTCACAATATTCTTTGCGCCGTTGTCTGGCTTCGTACAGGGTTTCTTCCTGAGTCACATCTTCCCATGTGCCATAGTAGACTTGGATCACAAAGAGCGTGATATATTTCTGATGGTTGGAGATAATCCCATCCAGTAGGAAGATGCGCCCATCGTCCAGTTGGACTCGCCAGGGTTTCCATAATTGGATGACTGTGTGAGTTCCTGTTTCGTCCTTGACTCTGATTTGTTCACCAATTTCAGGATATTTCATTTTATGCTCCTCTATTCTTCCGCTATGCGGATAGCCTCTAGCTTGGCCTTTTGCGCTTTTCTGCGTGCCTTGCTTTGGGCTTTGGATTTTTTATTGCGTGACTTGTCTTTGTTGTGTTGAACTTTCTTGCTCATGGCTTATTTTCCTGATGTTAGAAAGAATGTTTCTTCTGTGATGACTCTTGCATCCACAACATCGGGTCGGCTGAGATCATTAGCTTGAAAGACGTGACCGGCTTCGATCAGGCTTTGGGCAGTACGTCCGTAAAAGCCTTGCAGTGACCAGGCGCGTCCTGTGTCAACTAGATATTGAAACAGGGCGATCACGTCATCATCGTCCAGGTCTCCCTGCTCAAAGTCTATAATATAGTCTACGTGATTTCCTGCGTTGATATGGTTGCTGACTTGAAAATTTGCAACGTTCGTAAAGGTGGCTAGATTATGCAGCTTTTCCTTATTTGTAGTTTTCATGTTTTTACTCCTCGAAAATTAGTTGGCTGATGGGACTCATTCAGATAGCGTCACACGCTATGACCCTTGCCCCCAGGGGTTTCGTCCTAATTTTTTTTTACAGTCCATAGTCAAAAATGATGGGCTGTCCGTTGTGCAATGCCCAATTGTGATCGTTATCAACATCAAACAGGTGATATTTTTCACATAAGTCATAAACAGTTGTTTTGTCGTCGTCAGTGGCATAATCAAACTTCAGTTCTACATATGGCTGAATAATCCATCTGTCCCCTTTGTCTGTTTCACCTTCTGCAATGACAGGAACAAAATACTTTCGATCTTGTTTTTTGATTCTTTTCAATGTGCTTACGTCGTCGTGAGAGTAGCCACGATCATCTACTTTTAGAACGTAATTATCAGTGATATAGATGCTACGCCCATTGCTGAGATTGTGTTGAGGAAAAGCAGACTCGCCGTTGATGAGGGCTTCGCCTGTGTCAAGAAACTTGGGGGTGATTTTCTTTTTGGCAGGGAACATTTTATACCTCTATCTCAATACATCCGATAAATCAATGTTCAATTTGTTTTCAATCTCAGGGATTTGACGGGCGCGTCGGAAAGATGAGTTCCAACCCCCATTAGGCCGATTTATGACGGCCAATAATTCTTTTTCATTTAGTTTGTATTCTTGATGGACTATGAATGGATGGCAATTATCGTTTTGTTGGCCATTTGAGTCATACAGTCCTTTATACAATTCTATGACTATGTGATTTGGCACTTCCACGAGGTCAAGTTCTCCATTCTCAAGTAATTCATCGTTATTACTGGATTCCCATTCATTCCCGTTTCGCCAAACGAAAGTAAATGGGCGATCAGATACACAAATATCATTGGCTCTGCACCAGCGATAAATGGCCAGGGCGGAGATACCACAGCCGCCCGTGTTGATAGCAGGGACGCAATTCAGAAATTTCAGGGTGGATTTGAGAGATTGGAGAGATTGAATATTTTTGGTCATAATATACGCTCCAGAGAAAAAATAGGTTTTGATAGCAAGCTAATGTTACAAGAAAATTCTTAGAGATAAATGAATTCTATCGTATAGCCATAGGGACGCCTTGCTTTTCTTCATTAGAGATACATTAGAAAAGCAAGGCTTGCTTCGATCATTACGGGATTTGGTTACCTTCAATCTCTAACAGCTTCTGCTTTAGCCGATAATTTACAATTATAAATATGGCCTGTTTGGCGAATTCATAGGTCAGTCCATTATCGAGGGCATATTGCTCGATATGCCATCGGACAATGTGCGGCTGAACCTCTTGACTAGACAGGATTGTACTGACGATCAGTTCGAATTGACTATTCATTTTGGACTCCTATTCAACATCAGGAAAAATTAGGACATGGGGATTGACGATTTTCCAGTTTTCCGTTTTGGTCGGGTCATCAAAATCCACTACTAGGGCGGCGTGCAGGGGTGTGATTTTGATAAATAGTCGGCTGGAATTGCCGCCAAAATAAAATTGACGGTCAACGGGCAATTGTGAAAATAGATATAACTTTTTATTCATGATTGGACTCCTTTATAGACAAACGAACTTATATGATTTTTCATGAAGCAACAGTTCACTTACAGGACTCTGATATTTTCTTGGCCTGTTGGGATTGCAGCATGGACAATA
>Ga0210377_10000403_pt1 | contig 41304 bp, 43 predicted proteins | sample PLM4_65_b1redo_FD_155480 | JGI IMG/M metagenome (GOLD analysis project Ga0210377, IMG submission 155480) | Groundwater sediment microbial communities from an aquifer in East River, Colorado, USA - PLM4_65_b1 redo | ecosystem: Environmental > Terrestrial > Soil > Riparian zone | place: USA: East...
GCGCACTAATGCGCCCCTCGGCGGCGATGGGGTCGGAGAAGAGTGCCTGCGTGGTAGCGTCGCCGCGCCCGAGATCTTCCGCGAGCGCCCGCTCGACGAACTCACGGAGCACCGCTGACGGGGCAATCATGGTGTACTGGTCCCACTGCCGAAACGACGGATCTGTTCGGCGAGCAGAAGGGTCTGTTGACGGAGTTCGGATTGGCGCCGCTCGTGGTCGGCCACGACGTCTGCGGGTGCCTTGGTCACAAACTGAGGATTCTTCAACTTCGCGTCGAGCCGTACCAGCTCGACGTGAGCGGCATCGAGGGTCTTTTGTATTCGAGCGCGCTCTTTCTCGCGATCGAGGCCCTCCAAGACAACAAAGAGTTCGCCCACAGCAGTCGCGTTGACGACGGCGCTCGATGGAGCGGACACCTCGGGCCCGACATGGAACTGAGAGAGTCGGGCGAGCCGGCAAATGTCTTGCTCGCCGTAATCAAGAAGGCGCTTGGCGGTCGCCGCCGAGGTCTTGAGTCCGGCGCGGAGGAGCTGTACGGGTGCGACGTTCAGCTCGCTTCGAGTGGTCCTGATCGCGGTGATGACGGCGATCACGTCGGTCATGATTCCTTCGACTACCTGATCTTCGATGGACACGGGCTCTGGCTGGGGAAATACGGCCCGAACGATGGTGTCTCCATGATGCGGCACTTTCTGCCAAATCTCTTCTGTGATGAATGGCATCAACGGATGTAAGAGCCGGAGCGTCGTTTCCAACGTTGAGACCATGGTCGCGCGCGTCGCGGCCGCGTCTTCGGGAGGGGTATCGGGCGCAAGCCGGGGCTTCGCGAGCTCGATGTACCAATCACAGAACTCGTGCCAGACGAATTGGTACAGGTGGTTGGCGGTTTCGTCAAAGCGATACGCTTCGAGATCCTGCCACACCGTATTGATGTGCCGGTGAAGACGGATGGTAATCCAGCGGTCGGCGAGTGACCGCTGGGTCGGATCATGTTGGATCGCGTGGCCTTCCGTATTCATGAGGACGAAGCGCGCAGCGTTCCAAAGCTTGTTCGCAAAGTTCCGATAGCCCTCGATTCGCTGCTCCGAGAGCTTCACGTCGCGTCCGGGCGAAGCCATTGCCGCGAGCGTGAAGCGCAACGCGTCGGTCCCGTACTGGTCCATGATGCTGAGCGGGTCGATCACGTTACCCTTGGACTTACTCATTTTCTGGCCTTCGGCATCGCGAACTAGGGCGTGGATGTAGACGTCCTTGAACGGCACCTGTTTCGTGAAGTGCAGTCCCATCATGATCATTCGCGCAACCCAGAAGAAGAGGATGTCGAAGCTCGTGACGAGCGTTGAGGTAGGGTAGAACTTCTTGTAGAACTCGGAGTGCTCGTCGGGCCACCCTAAGGTCGAGAAGGGCCAAAGGGCAGAAGAAAACCAGGTATCCAGGACATCAGGATCTTGGATAAATGCGTTACCTCCACAGTCCTTACAGTGGGTGGGTTGTGCTGTGGCCACAATTGGTTTGGCGTCAGCGGAAATCCATGGCCAGGTTTCTTTCTGGCTTTGAGGAATTTCTGTCTCGCCCGGATGTCCTGTTAGTGGTTTTTGAGGAAGCGCTCTGTTGTACTCACCGTCCCCGAGTTTCCCGGCATTACATTGTTTACAGTACCAAGCTGGTATTTGATGTCCCCACCAAATCTGCCTGGAAATGCACCAATCTTTGATGTTTTCCATCCAACCGAAGTAATTCGGTTCCCACGTTTCTGGGATGAGACGAATTTCCTTTTGCCGTACAGCATCGATTGCCCGTTGAGCTAGAGAGTTGTGGGGAGCGTTGACTCTAACGAACCATTGCGGGGAAAGAAACGGTTCGACTATAGATTTGCAGCGGTAGCATTTTCCGATAGTGTGTTTGTGATCTTCGACCTTGACTAGGGAATTGCGTTCGTTCAGCCAGTACTCAATCCGTGCCCTTGCCTTTGGGACATCGAGGTACGCAATGTCCTCCAAAACCTGGCTGTCGACACCTTCCTGGTCAAGGAATCCCTGGACTTGTCCCTTCTCGTTAAGCACTGAAATTTTGGGAAGGCGGTGGCGCTCTCCTGCCTCGAAGTCGTTAAAATCGTGCGCCGGAGTGATCTTGACGGCACCCGTTCCGAATTCTCGATCTACAAGAATGGCATCGCCGACAATCGGTATCTTGCGAGAAGTCAAAGGCAGTAGAATTTGCTTGCCGATTAGAGAGTTGTACCGTGGATCTTCTGGATGAACGGCAACGGCGGTATCCCCAAGCATAGTTTCGGGGCGAGTAGTTGCGACCGTCAGAAACTCATTGGGGCTGTCGGCAAGGGGGTAACGAATGTAGTACATCTTGCCAGGAACTTCCTCGTGTTCAACCTCGATATCTGATAACGCTGTACCACAGCGAGTACACCAATTGATCAGTCGTTCCCCCCTGTAAATAAGTCTATCATCGCAGAGTTGAACGAATGCGGTACGAACGGCCTGGACCATTTGATGGCCTTCGGTGCCATCGCCTAGTGTGAATCGCTCGCGGCTCCAGTCGCACGAAGCTCCGAGCCGCTTGAGCTGTTCGATGATTCGTCCGCCGGATTCTTTACGCCACGTCCAGACGCGTTTAATGAAGGCCTTGCGGCCTAATGTCTCCCGCGACGCACCTTCCGCCTTCAATTGCCGTTCGACGACGTTTTGCGTGGCGATCCCGGCATGGTCTGTTCCCGGCTGCCACAGTGTGGCGTCGCCGCGCATCCGGTGCCAGCGAATCAGGATGTCCTGGAGGGTGTTGTTGAGCGCATGGCCGACGTGGAGCGAGCCGGTGATATTCGGCGGGGGAATGACGATGCAGTAGGAGCCGGCAGCGCGGGAATCAGCGTCGGCCCGGAACAGGCCGCGGTCGAGCCAAATTTGCGACCATCGCGCTTCGACCTCGCCGGGTCGATAAACCGTATCGAGATTGGGCATCAGAGCGAAGAAGGGGTGACCGTCAATCGGCGCTCATGATACCATTCGGCCACACGGATTGTAAAGGACGAGATGAGGCCTCATCTACAAAAGGTATTTCGTGGGTCAGCGCGGGTTGCTGCTTGGGGTGGCGCTCGAACTGCTCTAGCCGTTGTCGTTCTTGAGCCGCTCGATCTCTTGCCTGATGATGGTTTCTGCGATGGTGGGGACGGTCTCCCAGACGATGCGTTCGACGACCGCCTTAATGATGGGTTCTAAGGATTGTTGTGCGAGACCGGGGATCAGATCCCACGCCACTTTCTCCACGATGTCTTTCGCCAGCCGATCGACGAGCTCCCTGGGTTGTATGGAGAGACCGTTCGTGGACTGTTCAGTTGTCGTGGTTGTTGGACCTGTCGGCGGTGACGGGAACGAACGCCCAACCGGGCCAAACACGTCGTCAAGATCGGCGGCGGGAGGGAACGGCGAGGTGCCGGTGGCTGTGGAAGGTTCTGCCGCCTTGATCGGCGTTTCCCTGTCGACGGCTTCGCCCGCCTGATCGGACGGGAGAGAGAGAAAGTCCGTGGGAGTGGCTTCGTTGCGGTCAAGAAACGAATCATCCTCCGTTGCGCCGAAGGAGGATGCCGGAAGCTCAAGACTCAAATCGATCCCCGCCGGTTGCTCTTGAGACAGCTCTGAAAACGGCGAAGCCCCAGAGGGTTGGGACCACCCCAACAGATCCTCGATTTTCACCGCGGCGCCCTCCGAGCTCGTAGCAGACGGCTCCGCGGATGGCACGGACGCAGGTATTGGCGCGTAGCGCCTGACGCGCTCGCTCAGTTCCTGAGGATCGAGGGGTTTTCGGAGGAAGTCGGAGACGCCAACGAGTCGGAGCGTTAACTCGTCGTACACCTCTCCGGGATTGACCAGCAAGAGCAGGGCGATGGTCTTTGAGGCATGTTTCTGCTTCAGTTTCTCGAAAAAACGGAAGATGTTAATCCCGTCCATTCGGTAATCGGCCAGGATCACGTCGGGGGGGGCCGCCAGCGCGACATCAAGCGCCGATAATCCGTCGCCGACCAAGGTCACCTCGAATCCCTGAGGCTTCAAGGTGGTTTCGACCGCGTGCTGCACGACTGCGTCCTGATCGATGACGAGGAGTTGGGGGCTATTCATTCGTTATGTGTGACACACGGGTAACACGACGCCTAAGCTAACACTCGATGAAGACCTTGTCAATCCGGAAGGCGAAGCGTTATCGCGCGGCACGGATCGGAAGTTACTGCCGTCCGGCCAGCGTTCTGATGTATGCGATGACATTCCAGCGGTCGCGCTCGCTCAGGATTTTCCCCCACGCGGGCATTCCGGTGCCCGGTCGACCGTGAGTCACCGTCTCAAAGAGCTCGGCATCGGTTTTGGTCGCCATGCGGGTCTTGTCCGTCAAGCTGGGGGTGGCGCCGCCCACCCCGCTTCCCGTCTTGCCATGGCAGCCTTGGCAATTTTTTTCGTAGACGATTTTCCCGCTCGGCGGGTCCCCAGCCGTTTCGGCCGACCAGCCGCGGACTCCCAGCACGAACAGCGGAACCCCGAGACCGAAACACAAGCCATACCACGCACGACTGAGGCGACTCATTAGTTTGATTTTCCTGATCCCCAGCGTATCTGTCAAGTGGCCGGCGGAGACGACACCCTAAGGAGCCTGGCCGGTTTTCGGGAGACGGGTCTCAAGGCGTTGCAGGGTTTCAACGATGGTCCGCATTTCCCGCCTGGATGCGGCGATTTGGACGGCGGCCTCTTCAATGCGTCGGTGTAATGCCCGCTGCTCGATGTGCGCGCTGGCTTCCGGGTCGCCAACCGACTTGGACAGCGTCAGCTCTTCCTCGATAAGCTGATGGATGAGTTCCACCTGCCGCAGCGCGACATCCTGGCGCTCCCGCTCGTTGCGCAGCAACGTCGCCCGTTCCGCGATGATGTCCGGCCCGGCGATTAAGGGAATCGGCGGCCACCGGTGAACCGGTGGGATGGGGGGCAGATCCGGTGCGGTCGGGTACGCCTCAAGGAGTGCCCGCAGCGTCTGACGCGCCGCTCGATCACGACGTGACGGGTCAGCGACGCGTCGTGCCACCTCGTCCCGAATCGCGGAGCGTAGGCGCGTCCTTGCTGCCTCCAGAGCGCGGACCGTCTCCGCTTCCTGCCGCTCAAGATCGGCCCGATCGATCAGCAACGCCCGCAATTCCTGAAGAGAGGTCTCGAGCCTTCTGGCGGTGAATGGCCCGGAGCGACTGCGAGATTCGGTCTTGAGCTGTTTGATGACGCGGCTGAGCTCATCCTGCCGGGTCATCAGCGCGTGTTCTTCTCGCTCCAGCCGGTCCAATGTTTCTTCAAGCGCTGCGATACGGCGCTGGATCTGATCGACCGGGGCGGCGAGGCCGGTCAGGGCGATCCACACGCCCACCCCCAACAACACCGCGCATGTGGAGCGGCCACCCCACGCGAGGCGAGTCCCACGCCGTGGCATGCCCGAGCCGAACGGAGCCTCGGGCCAGGACCTAGACCGACGACGGACGCAACCCATATTTCTTAAGTTTGTACTGAAGTGAGCTGCGCTTCAAGCCGAGAACCTTCGCCGCCCGCGTTTGATTGTAGCTGCAATCTTCGATGGTGCGTCGGATCATCTCGCGCTCGAGCTGATCGATCCGTCCGGTCAACCCTTCGGGGGATGCCGAAGGAGCGGGGGGACCGCCCGTGATTTCAGGTGGCAGATCAGTGCAGTCGACCCGATCGCCGTCTGCCAGGACGATGAGACGCTCGATCAGATTCTCCAGCTCTCGGACATTGCCGGGCCAGGAGTAGGCAGTCAAACACGTGAGCACGTCCGGAGCCAACGAGATGGGTTTATGCATGGCGGCGGAGTACTTGGAGAGAAAGTGATCGACCAGCTCCGAGATGTCCTCGGGCCGCTCGCGGAGCGGCGGGAGGGTGATCGAAACGACGTTGAGTCTGAAGAACAGATCCTCACGGAATCGGCGCTCGGCAATCTCCCGGCGGATGTCTCGATTGGTGGCCGCGAGGATCCGGACGTCCGTCGTGATGGTCTTGGTGCCGCCGACGCGTTCGAACGCCTTTTCCTGGAGCGCGCGGAGGAGCTTCACCTGGAGCTGCGGGGACAACTCGGCGACCTCATCCAGGAAGAGGGTGCCGCCGTCGGCCAGTTCAAATCGTCCCTTCTTCTGGAACAGTGCACCGGTGAAGGCGCCCCGCTCGTGACCGAAGAGCTCGCTCTCCAACAGCCCCTCGGACAGGGCCGCGCAGTTGACCGCTACGAACGGGTGTGCCGCCCGGGCGCTTTGTCGGTGGATTTCACGGGCGACCAACTCCTTGCCCGTCCCGCTCTCTCCCAGGATGAAGACGGGGGGAGTGCCGATCGCCACTTTCCGGATCAGGCGATAGATGTGCTGCATTTTCTCCCCATGCCCGACGATCTGGCCGACCTGATGCGAAAGCTCTTCCTTGAGATATTCGTTCTCGGAGACCAGCCGCCCCTGCTCAAAGGCGCGCTGCGCCTTGAGTTCGATTTCGCTGATGGAAAACGGTTTGACGATGTAATCGAAGGCGCCGTGGCGCATGGTGTCAACGGCGCTCTCGATCGTGCCGAAGGCGGTCATCACGATCACCGGCGTCCGCGGAAGCGCGGCGCGGCATTCCTTCAACACGGTCATTCCGTCGGCTTTGGGCATTTTCACGTCGGTGATCACCAGATCCAGGGCTCCCTCGCGGATTCGGTTCACGGCTTCTTCGCCGTCCGCAGCTTCGACCACGTCAAAGCCATTCTCTTCGAAGACCTGCCGCAACATATGACGCATGGAACTCTTATCTTCAGCGATGAGGATACGCTTCATCGTGTGTCCTTTCCAGCGGAAGGCGAATTGTAAAGGCTGTTCCCATGCCAGGCGCGCTGTCGACTTCGATCACCCCTCGGTGTCCGTCGACGATTTTGTGTGCGATGGCCAACCCCAGGCCGGTCCCTTCGTCCTTCGTGGTAAAGAAGGGGTTGAAAATCCGATCCTTCACCGCGTCCGGGATGCCGGGGCCGTTGTCTCGGACCGTGACCGTGAGCCAGTCGTCATCGACGGCGGCGTCCACCTGCAGAACGCCGCCGTCCGGCATGGCCTGCAGGGCATTGATGAGGATATTGAACAGCGCCCGTCGGAACTCGTTCGGGTCGACGGGGACGAGGGGGAGCCCGGTCGGCAGTCGGCTGGCCAAGGTGACGGGGCGTGGGTGCGTGGACAGCAACAGCGTTACGGTGTTGTCGATCAGTGCGCTGATGTCTGTGGGCTCGTAATGAAGCTGGGGTTCACGGGCGAATGCGAGAAAGTTCGTGACGATATGATTCAGGTGTTTGACTTCGTGCACAATTTCGCCGAGGAGCTGCTGCGTGCTGTGATCGTGTAGCTTCCTGGCAAGTAGTTCGGTGAATCCCTCGATCGCGCCCAGAGGGTTTCGGATCTCGTGCGCGATGCCCGCAGACAGTTGTCCAATGGCGGCGAGTCGATCCTTCCGCCGGACCTCTTCCTGGAGTTTGCGGACGGCGGTCAGATCGGTGATGAGAGCCGACGCGCCGACTAAACACCCCTCCTGGTTGTGCAGCGGAGCGGTGTGGACGCCGACCCACTTATGGCGCCCCGATTCGGTTTGCAGCCAGAACTCCTGGCGCAGGTGGGAGCCGTCGCCGGTTAGCGTCGTGCGCAACAAGTCCAGGATCGGGTGCTCGGTGCCGACCGGGGGGGGGGGCGCGTCGTCAGCCGACCAATCGGGCGGCAGATCGAGAATGTCGAGGGCCGCCGGATTGCATCGGGTAATGCGACCGACGGCGTCCACCCCGATCACGCCGGTCGTCATGCTGCGTAGCAGGAAGTCGCTGTATCCCCGGTGGCGATCGGCGCGCTCTCGCTCCTGTTCGTACAGACGAGTGAGGAGCCGGTCCTTTTCAGCGAGCGCATCGACCATCTCGTTGAACCGCCGCCCGAGATATCCGATCTCGTCCTGGGTCGGGATCTCAACCTTGGGGGATGCCTCGCCCTTTCCGACGCGGTCGATGGCCGAGACCAGGGCGGAGAGGGGGCGAATGATCGACCGAGACAGCCATAACCCGATTGGGAGTAGGATCAGGACGCTGATGAGCACGATGAGGGCGACCTGCCGTTTGGTCGCGGTCAGGACGTCGAAAAAGTCGGCCCCGGCTTCGACGCCCACCACCGCCACGATCGTGCCATCAGGATCCAACAGCGGGGCGTAGCCCGACTTGTAATAACGGCCGCTTTGCCCCTGATATAGCACAGACGCCATCGAGCGCCCCTGCCACACCTCGTCCAGCTCCGCAAGGTCCAGTTTCAGGAAGAGGTATTCGTGCCCGATCGGGGTCTGTTCCGTGGCATCTAAGAGCATCCGATGTTGGCGGTCGACCAAATAAATGTGGCTCGCGCTGGAGGCGTCCTGCAATCGCTTGAGATCGGCCAACATCAGCGCATACAGGGTCGTGCCCTCGCTCCCGGGCCGCATCTGCATGAGGTAGCGAGGGTTCATGACGGACCGCACGGTCTGAGCGACCGTGAGCAACCGTTTGGTGAGTTCGCGATCCAGGGCCTCTTGCGCCGTCGTATAGAAGTACCAGCCGCTGACCGTGAGCGTGCCGACGATCAGGAGGGCGTACGGAAGAATGAAACGGCGAAACAGGCGATGGCGCCCTAAAGGGGGAGGGACCGACATAGCGCTGACCTGAGGATAGGCTAACGCGGAGCCCGATGTCAACGGCGGGGATGGTATACTCGCGCCGATGACGGACCGGCGCACGAAAGGCGTGGCGCTCGCCTTGAGCGGGGGGGCCGTGCGATGCGCGGGGCACATTGGGGTCTTGGATGCCCTGACACACGCGGCGATTCCGATCAACGGGGTCGCCGGGACGAGTGGCGGGGCGTTCGTCGGTGCACTGCATGCTTCGGGGCGGTATACGATCGCGCAAATCGAGACCCTCGCCCTCGAAATGACGTGGTGGCGGGTGCTCGCGCCATCACTGTCGCGCCGCGGGTTCTGGTCGAGCGAGAAAATCGGGTCGGTGCTCCGCCGTTTCCTCGGGACCGCGACGTTCGCCGATCTCCAATACCCCTTCGTGGCAATTGCCTGCGACCTGCGCACCGGAGAGCTCGTGGCGCTGGCGGAGGGGGAGGTGGCGCGCGCCGTGCAGGCCAGTTGTAGTCTTCCGGTCGTGTTTACCCCCACGACCATTCAGGGGCGTCTCCTGGTGGACGGCGGTGCCGTCAGCCAGCTGCCGGTCTCCGCCGCCCGGACGGCGTTTCCAGGGTCGGTCGTGGTCGGAGTCGACGTCAATTGTGGAGCGGCTGAGGCGGCCCGGTTGACGAACATGGTGCAGATCGGAGTGCAGGTCGTGTCGCTGTTCGCCCGACAAAACGCCGCTCGTGAACGACGGCATGCCGACGTGATGATCGACGTGGATGCGTCGGGAGTTCCTCTCTACGATGTGCAGAAAACCGCCGTCATGATCGGGCGGGGACGGGACGCAACGGCGAAGGGGCTCGGCGCTGTCCGGCGAGCGGTAGGTTCCGTTGATTTTTGATCCTCTGCCCGGTATGATCGGGGCATGCGGAAAGCCCGGACGATCTTCGTCTGCCAATCGTGCGGGAGCCAGAGTCCGAAGTGGCTCGGTCGGTGTGCCGAGTGCGGGACCTGGAGCAGCGTGGTCGAAGAATCCGCCGGCTCGCTCTCCGTCGACGCATCCCTCAACGGCGGCGGGGCGGACCCCGTCCGTCTGACCGACGTCCCACCAAACTCGGCGGACATACGATGCGCGACCGGGATCGGCGAGCTCGATCGGGTCTTGGGTGGCGGCTTGGTCGCAGGGTCGGTCACGCTGATCGGTGGCGATCCCGGGATCGGCAAGTCCACGCTGCTGCTGCAGTTGGCTGACCGCTTGGCCCGGGTCGGGCACACCGTCTTGTATGTCTCGGGCGAGGAGTCGATCCATCAAATCCGTCTGCGCGCCGACCGGCTCGGGGTCCGCAACGACTCCGTGTGGCTGCTCGCCGAGACCTCGGTGGACCGGGTCATCGAGGCCGTAAAGCGCCACGCGCCGCAGACGTTGATCGCCGATTCGGTCCAGACGCTGCGCAGCGAGGCCCTCGAGTCGTCGGCCGGCAGCGTGGGGCAGGTCCGCGATGTGGCGGGTCGCCTGATGGTGCTGGCCAAACAGACCGGCACGGCGACGTTCCTCGTCGGCCACGTCACCAAGGACGGCGCGATCGCCGGGCCACGGGTTCTCGAACACATCGTCGACACCGTCTTGTACTTTGAAGGAGAAAAGGGGCACCCGTATCGCGTCCTACGCACGGTGAAGAACCGGTTCGGCTCGACGCAGGAAGTCGGGGTCTTCGAAATGAAGGGGTACGGCCTGGCCGAGGTCGCCAATCCCTCGGAGTTGTTTCTGGCCGAACGATCGCACGGATCGTCCGGATCGGTCATCATCGCCAGCGCCGAAGGGACCCGCCCGATTCTGGTGGAGATGCAGGCGCTGGTGACCTACCCGGCCTCGGGGACTCCACGCCGGACGGCCAACGGGATCGAGACCGGCCGGCTCGGCCTTCTATTAGCCGTGCTCGAGAAACGAGTGGGGCTGGGAGTCAGCGCCCAGGATGTCTTTGTCAATGTCGCGGGCGGGTTGTGCCTGGAGGAGCCCGCGGCCGATTTGGGCATTGCCGCGTCGGTGGCGTCGAGCTGGACCGACCGGCCGATCGACCCTCGCACGCTCGTCTTCGGAGAAATCGGCTTAGCCGGGGAGATCCGCGCCGTGCCCCAAGCGGAGAGTCGGCTGCGCGAGGCGGCGGCCCTCGGTTTTACTCGTTGCGTGCTTCCCAGGCGGAACGCGGAGCGCGTCACCGATCCGCCCCTGGAGATCGTGGGTGTGGAGAATATTCACGAGGCCCTCGATGCGCTGGGTGTGCGGTAGCGTGGGAGAAAGGCGCAAGATCCGAGGGGTATCTTCGCGAGCCGCGGTCCGCGTAGGGTTGGTGGCGGTCTTCCTCGCCGGATGTGGCGCCCATCGACCGGTGACGTCCGACGAGGCGTTCCCACGCCGCGATGCCACGTTGGAGGAATTGGAGCGGCTTTTCACCGAGCGGGAGCGGGTCCAGTCGTATCGAGCGCTCGTCACGCTCTCCGTCGAGAGCGGATCCCGTTCGGCGAGCGTGCGGGGGACCGTGACCTTCACCGAGCCACGGATGTTCGTCGTTCGGGGGATCGACCCCCTGGGCCGGGATCTGTTCGAGTTTTCGGCGGACGGCGAGGATCTGAAGCTGGTGGGGCCCGGCCACCCGACCCCTGTTGTGGGCGCCGAGGCAATCGAGGCGGGGTTGGCTCCGTGGTTGGGTCCCATCGCGCTAACCGATGTGCTCCGCGTGTTGGGGGCGAGTCATGGCGTTCGCGTTGATCCGCTCGACGTGGTGGCGTTGGAGCGCGGCGAGGACCGGTATGCGCTGTATTTCCTCATGCTCGATAACGGGCGGGCGCGCTTCGATCGGAAGGTGCTGTTGGAACGCGCGCAGTTTCTCCCGGTGAGCGAGGAGTGGTTCGATGCCGAGGGGTCCAGCCGTATCCGTGTCCGCTTCGATCGGTATGTGCGGATTGGTGATGGGTGGCGGCCGCTCTCGGTCACCGCGTCCAATGGAGCCGGGGTCTTGCGCATCGAGTTTGAGGAGATCGTCGTTGCCTCGCGCTGACCGCCTGATCCACCCCGGGGTGATGGACACCGCGACCTCGTGAAGATCTTAGCCATCGATACCGCGACCGCCCACGCGAGTGCCGCCGTGTGGGACGATCAGTCGGGCGACCTGCGGGAGGCCGAGTGTTCGGAGCGGGGCCGAACCTCGCGTGAGCTGTTTCCCGCGATCGATCGGCTCTTATCGGAGGTCGGATGGCGGGTGGCGGATCTTGACGGTCTGGCACTGTCGATTGGCCCCGGCTCCTTCACCGGGTTGCGGATCGGGGTCAGCCTTGTGAAAGGGCTGGTCGGCGCGCGAGGGGTGCCGATCGCGGCAATCGGCACCCTCGATGCGGTGGCGGCTGCGTGGGGAGTCGAGGGGCTCGTCGCCGCCTGCTTGGATGCCAAACGAGGGGAGATCTACGCCAGGCTTTTTCGGCATGGCACCGGCGGGATTCCCGACCCCCTGACCGACGAGGTGGTGGCCACGCCGGTGGAGTGGGCGGAGTCGCTGGGGGATGGCGCGGCGGTGTGGTGCGTCGGCGACGGGGCCATCCTTCATCAGGAGCGATTGTCCGCCGCACTGGGTGGACGCGGCCGCTTCCCGGGCCGGGCGACGAGGGTGACGGCGGGGGCCATCGCGGAGCTTGGTGCGCGTCATCTTGCCGCGGGGGAGACGACGCCGGTCGCCGAGTTGCTGCCGCGATACCTCAGGCGCGCGACGGCCGAGGTCAATTGGGAGCTTGGGCTCGTCGGCAGCCGGCGCCGGCTGGTGTTGGGTGGCGGCCATGATCGATCGTGAATCGCGCCCGATGCGGGTCGGACCACCGGCTGGGCGTATGTTCCTGAAGGCACTCATCAGGCCCATGACCGAACGCGACCTCGACGAGGTGCTGGTGATCGAGCGGACGTCGTTCTCCAACCCGTGGACGGACGTGATGTTTCTGGCCGAGCTTCAGGAGAACCCGTTCGCTCGCTTTCTGGTCGCCGCGAGAGACGACTCGATCCTCGGCTACATCGGCGGCTGGGTGATCGTGGATGAACTCCATCTGCTCAACCTGGCGGTCCGCCCCGATTCTAGATGCCGGGGGGTGGCGGGACAACTCGTCGACTCCCTGTTTCGAAGTGGTGAGGGCCGGATCACGACGGCCAGCCTAGAGGTGCGGCGGTCCAACCAATCCGCCATTGCGCTCTACGAGCGCTTCGGCTTTCACCAGGTTGGTGTGCGCCCCGGCTACTACACGGACCCCTTGGAAGATGCGCTCGTGATGGGATGGCTTGGAGAAGACGAGCGCTGGCGTGCCCCGACGGAGGACGGAGGGCCGCGAGAGCGGCTGAATCCAGAAGGAGGCGGCTATGTTTGACGGGGATGGGGAATGGATCGAGTACATTCGTAAGGCGAATAAGGAATTTGTCGCGTTGGAACAGCGCCACCACCGCTTGGAACAGGAACTGACTAAACTGCTGAAGCGGCGGATTCTGCCGGTGGACGAAGAAGTCCGCAAGAAGACGCTGCAGAAAGAAAAACTCGCGACCAAAGACCGGATGAATGAGATCCTCCGTCAATCCAGGCTGGCCGAGGCACCTCCCTAACTCGGCCCGCTTTCTGGTCGGTTCACATCCATGTTTGGCATCGGCTTCCCCGAGTTGGTGGTCATCTTGCTGCTGGCGTTGATCGTCTTGGGCCCTCAACGGCTTCCGGCGCTTGCCCGCTCTCTCGGGCGCGCGTTCGCGGCGTTGAGACAGACGGCCGACGAGGCAGAGTCCCACGTGCGCGATGAACTCCGCGCGGCGGAGGAGGCCTCAACGCGTCCCCCCGCTGTGCCCGGCGCCAGCCCGCCGGCCGAGAAGCCCACCGACCATGGTCCCTGAGCGCGACGTGCCGACCGGGCGGATGCCCTTGCTGGATCATCTGGCCGAACTGCGACACCGACTCATCGTCTGCGCGGTGGGCGTCCTTGCCGCCGCCGCCGGCGCGTTCTCGTTCTCCGATACCCTGTTGAAGTGGTTGATCGCTCCGCTCGGAACCGATCTCGTGTTCTTGGCCCCGACCGAAGCGTTCTGGGTCTCGCTCAAGATTTCGCTGACGGTCGGTCTGCTGCTCGTCCTGCCGCTGATTCTTTATCAGGTCTGGCGGTTCATCGCCCCGGCCCTCTATCGATCGGAGCGTCGCTACGGCGTCGTGCTCATCCTCGCGTCCTATCTGTTTTTCCTCGGTGGCCTCGCGTTCTGTGGTTTGGTGGCGCTGCCCTTCGCGCTTAAATTCTTGATCGGGTTCGGAATCGAACGCGGCCTCAGACCCATGATTTCTGCCGAGATGTACGTCGACTTCACGATCAAGTTTTACCTGGCGTTCGGCCTGATGTTCGACCTTCCGGTTGCCGTGACCCTGGCGGCCCGGATGGGGCTCGTCACGCCCGCGTTCCTGGCGCGGAACCGACGCTACGCGTTGCTGAGCAATGCCATGCTTGCGGCCATCCTCACGCCGACGTCCGATGTGTTCAACATGGCGGTCATGCTGGTTCCGCTGACGCTGCTCTACGAGGTCGGTATTCTCGGCGCCAAGTTGTTCGGACGGCGGACACCGCTGGCCGAGGCCGCGGCCGTCGAGGTGTAGCGTGCCCGAGTTGCCCGAAGTGGAGTCGATCGTGCGGCAACTGCGCCCGGCGCTGATCGGGCGAACGATCGAGGGCGTGGACCTTCAGCGCCCAGATATTCTCGAAGGGGACATCGGGATCGAGGCGGTGGTGAAGCGGACCGTCGCGCACGTCGCCCGCCATGGTAAATCCATCCTGCTGCAGCTCGCGAACACGGCTGCCGGAGGGAGCTCGGCGGGAGATGATCGGGAGTCAGTCGCCAATCGCCGGCGGAACCGTCTGGCCGGCCGGTTCGAGTCACCGGTCTGGCTGGTGATCCGCTTGGGGATGACCGGACAATGCGTGCTCGCGCCGCGTGGCGCACCTCGCATGCCGCACACTCACGCCGTTCTGACGTTCGTCGGGGAACAGCGGGAACTGCAGTACCGTGACGCGAGGCGATTCGGGAGGTGGCGTGTTGTCCCGTCGCTCGCCGAAGCCCAGCGCGCGCCGGACGCCCTTGCCCTGCGCCCCGCCGTCTGGCGACGCATCACCGACGCACATCGGGGCCAGGTGAGGCCCCTTCTCATGAATCAGCGGATCCTGGCGGGCATCGGGAATATTTACGCGAATGAAATCCTTTTTGCCGCGCGCCTCCATCCTCGGGAACGGATTTCGCGTTTGACGGATGGCCAGCGTGAGGCACTGTATCGCGCGGTCAAATCGATCCTGCGCCGCGGCGTCAGGTACGGCGGTTCGACCATCCGCGACTACCGCACGCCCGACGGCGGGAGTGGTGGCTTCCAGACCCGATTCCGGGTGTATGCGCGCGCGGGGCGACCCTGCAAACGCCGTTGCGGGGCGCGCATCGAAAAACTGCCCGCCGCTCCCGACGCGCAGCCCGGCTTCTTTTGCCCCCGCTGTCAGCCTCTCGCGCCCCCCGCGCGTTCCTGATCGTGGTCGGTGGGTGTGCTAAGGTCGGTCGACGGCGCGGCCGCCGACCGACCGCCCGCGTGGTAGACGCGGATCCTTTCCGTCCACCGGTCCTGCGTGGTCGGTCTCTCGACTTACGTATCCGTCGACCGAGGGGCGTTGGTCAACCGGTAGCCTCGGGGCGATCCGCGTCACACGACGTCGATGGGTTCTTCCGTCACGGTGCCGTCGACGATGCGGTATGCGCGCAGGTCCGGGGCCTCCCGTTGTTGGAGCGACACCAAGAGGTAATAGGGGTCGGGGTCATAGGCGAGGCGGATGTCGCTTGGAGAGGGACGGGCCGGGCTTTCGGGGTGGGAGTGGTAGATGGCCGTCAGCGTCAGGCCGTTGTGGCGCATGTTTTTGAACGCGTAAAACTGCTCCTTGGGTGCCATTTCGTAAAAGATCTTGGGCGTCGGGTGGACGTTCTGAGCGCGATAAATATGCGTGGGGAGGCTACCTGCGCCAGCGAGCAGTCCGCAGCATTCCTCGGGATACGCCTCCTGGGCGTGGGCCAGCATGGCCTCGATGAGGGGCTTCGGAATGTTCACGCGGGGTTGCCCGCCGAGGAAGGCAGGGTACAGGACTGCTCGTAGTCAAGCAGCGTGGTAATCGTGGGGTTCGGGCCGCAGAGCGCGCACTTCGGGTTCTTGCGGGTCTTCAGCGTCCGGAACGTCATGTCCAACGCGTCATACATCACAAGGCCATTCGCCAAGGACTCGCCGGCTCCCAGGATTTCCTTGAGTGTCTCGGCCGCCTGGAGGATGCCGATCGTCCCGGCCAGCACACCCAGGACGCCCGCCTCTTGGCACGACGGGACGAGACCGGGCGGCGGTGGTTCCGGGTACAGACAGCGATAGCAGGGGTACCCCTCGTGCGCCTTGAGCACCGCGACCTGGCCCTCGAACCGAAAGATGCTGCCCGACACCAAGGTCTTTCTTAAAAAGAAGCACGCATCGTTGACCAGGAAGCGGGTCGGAAAGTTGTCCGAGCCGTCGAGCACGATATCGTAGTCGCGGATCAGGTCCATGATGTTCGATGACGAGACGCGGTCTTGATAGGTATTGATCCGGATGTCCGGATTGAGGGCCGATAAAGTCTGGCGGGCCGATTCCACTTTGGGGACCCCGACGCGATCGGTGGTGTGGAGGATCTGGCGCTGTAGGTTGGAGAGGTCCACGGTGTCGGCGTCGATGATGCCCAGCGTGCCGACTCCGGCGGCCGCGAGGTACAGCGCGGACGGCGAGCCGAGCCCGCCCGCGCCGACCAAGAAGACCTTGGCCTCGTTGATTTTCTTCTGTCCCTTGCCCCCGACCTCCTTCAAGATCAGGTGCCGGCTGTACCGCTCGATCTGTGCGTCGGTCAGTGCCATCTGTCCCTCATTCGCCCGTCCAGGAACGGCCATCTGCGGCGTTGCCGCTCCGCTTCCTGTGCTCACGTACACACGGAGTACGCTCCGCTCCGGTACTCGCGGCGCCTTGCATCTGACCGTTCCTGAACGGGCTCACCGGTTGGTTACTCAATGATATTGCGTTCAATCGGATCGACCTTCACGCCTTTGGCTTTGAGGCCCGCGACGGCGCGCTCGATCTCCCCCGTATCGCCCACGAGTTCCACGTCCATCCACCCGGACTTGTCGGTGACATCGGCGCGTCTGATATTCGTCACGACCTTGTATTCGTGTCCAATCTGGTAGATGACCGGGTCTTTGATGCGGTCCTCCGGGAACGTGATGTGGACTCTACGGCTCGCCATCGTGGTTCCCCCCTAGGCGGATCCCCCGGCGATGGCCGGGACGATCGACACCTGGTCTCCATCCTTGAGGGGCGTGTCTTGGAAGGTGAGGAAGCGGATGTCCTCCTCGTTGACGTAAATGTTGACGAACCGCCTGACCGCTCCGTCTTCATCGCAAACCCGTTCCTTGATGCCCGGGTATGCTGCCTCCAAGGCATCGATCAGGCCTCCGACGGTGTCGGCCTTGGCTTCGACTTCTCCTCGTCCGCCGGTCAATTTCCGGAGCGGTGAAGGAATGCGAACCATGATCGGCATGCTCAGGTCTCCGTGCCTACTTCAATCGAAATCGTTTTTGAAACTTTTCCAAGCTGGGTTCGATGTAGACGGCTTCCCCCAGCGAGCCAGCGACCGCCTCCTGAGTTTTCAGGCCGTTCCCTGTGATGTAGGCCACGGTGACATCCTCCCGTGGGATGGCTCCTCGGGAGACCAGTTTCTTGAGCACCGCGATCGTGACCCCTCCGGCGGTTTCGGCGAACACGCCTTCGGTCTGGGCGAGCAAGTGGATGCCCGCGACGATCTCATCGTCGGTGACCATTTCAATGAGGCCTTGGGTTTCGCGAGCCGTTTGCAGGGCGTAGATGCCGTCGGCGGGATTGCCGATCGCAAGCGATTTAGCCAGGGTCTTGGGCTTGACCGGTTTGATAAAATCCCGGCCTTCCGCGAACGCGGTCGCCACCGGGGAGCACCCGGCCGCCTGCGCACCGTTCACCTTCGTGCGCACCCCGTGGATCAACCCCACGCGTTCGAATTCTTTGAGTCCCTTCCAGATCTTGGTCAAGAGCGAGCCCGATGCGATCGGGACGACGACCTGATCCGGAGCGCGCCAGCCGAGCTGCTCGGCCGTTTCATACGCCAGCGTCTTGGACCCTTCGGCATAATACGGGCGGATGTTGATGTTGACGAACGCCCACCGGTATTCGCTCGCGATCTCGCTGCACAACCGGTTGACGTCGTCGTACGTTCCCTCGACCGCCACCACCGTGGGGTGGTAGATCAGATTGCCGAGGACCTTTGCCGACTCGAGATCGGAGGGGATGAAGACGAAACACTTGAGCCCCGCCTGTGCCGCGTGGGCTGACACCGAATTGGCCAAATTCCCAGTGGACGCGCACGCCACGGTGTCGAAACCGAACTCCTTCGCGCGGGTCAACGCCACGGCCACGACCCGATCCTTGAAGGACAGGGTTGGGTGGTTGACCGTGTCGTTCTTCAGGTACAGATTGTCGAGGCCCAGGACCTGGCCGAGCCGGTGGGCTCGGATCATGGGCGTGAAGCCCCCATGGATTCCGACGGTCGCCTCCTTTTCGACGGGCAGAAAATCGATATACCTCCAGAGACTCTTCGGCCCCTGGCTGATGGTCTCGCGGGACACGCGCGCAGCGATCGCCTCATAGTCGTAGTCAACCTCCAACGGCCCGAAGCAGAACTCGCAGACGTGCAGAGGCTCGGCTGGATACGCCTTCCCGCACTCTCGACACTTTAATCCTTTGACCTTGCTCATGGTTGTCGCCGTCCCGTCGTTTCCTAGGCGGTTCGGCAGACCTCCTGTTCATATTCGATCAAGTGCGTGATCGTCGGATGATCGCTGCACACGGGGCACGTCGGATTCCGACGGATGGGGACGTTGCGAAACCGCGTGGTGAGCGCGTCATATGTCAAAAGACGATCAGTCAATGGCCGTCCGATGCCCAGGATCAGCTTGAGCGCTTCGGTGGCCTGGATGCTGCCAATGACGCCCGCGAGCGCTCCCAACACCCCGGCCTCCTGACAGGAGGGGACCATGCCCGCCGGTGGCGGCGTCTTAAAGAGGCAGCGGTAGCACGCCGAGGTTCCTGGGAGGATCGTCATGACCTGCCCGGTGAACCGAAGAATCCCTGCATGGATCAAGGGCTTGCGCGCGAAAATCGCCGTGTCGTTGACGAGAAATTTTGTCGGGAAATTGTCGGTGCCGTCGATGATCAGATCGAAATTCTTCACGAGATCCAACGCGTTTTTGGCGGTCAGACGATCATGAAAGGGAACGACCCGGACGTCGGGGTTTAACGCGATGATTTTCTCCCGTGCGGACTCGATCTTGGGCCGCGCGACGTCCGGTGTATGGTGGATCACCTGGCGCTGAAGATTGGACAGGTCAACCAAGTCTCCGTCGATGAGGCCGAGCGTCCCCACGCCGGCCGCGGCCAGGTACAGGGCGACGGGGGACCCCAGGCCTCCCGCGCCGACCACGAAGACTTTGGCGTTGGCGATCTTCTTCTGTCCTTTCCCCCCGACCTCGGGAAGCAGGATGTGTCGGCTGTATCGTTTGATTTGATCGTCGTTCATTGCCATTTCAGGTGATCCTCAATGTTCCTGTAGGAGCCTGTCCAGGAATGGCCATCTGCTGCGTTGTCAGTCGGTCTTGCGTGCTCACGTACGACTCAGTACGCTCCGCGCGCAAGGCCTCCCTCCGCCTTGCATTTGGCCATCCCTGAACAGGCTCCATCACACCGTTACTCAGACAAGCCCCTACGCGGTGCCGAAGTATTTCTCGATGCTGAAGTACCGCTCGCCCCTGTCCGGTAAGACCGTGATCACGCGCTTTCCCTTCCCGAGCCGACGGGCGACTTGGCGGGCGGCGAAGACGTTGGCGCCGGCGGAAATGCCGACCAACAATCCCTCACGCTCGGCCAAGCTTTTCTTGGTTCGGTACGCATCATCGTCTGTGACGGTTATCACCTCATCGAGAATCGACCGGTTCAACACCTTGGGGATAAAACCTGCTCCGATCCCCTGGATTTTGTGCGGTCCGGCGGGTTTTCCCGAGAGAACCGCAGACGCGGCTGGTTCGACCGCGATGATACAGACCGCTGGGTTGCGAGCCTTCAGCACCTCACCCACCCCGGTAATCGTTCCGCCCGTTCCCACCCCCGCGACAAAGGCATCGATATGGCCGCCGGTGGATTCGATGATCTCGGGTGCGGTCGTGAGGCGGTGGATCTCCGGGTTGGCCGGGTTGGCGAACTGGTCAGGCATGAAGTAATCCGCGTGTTTTTCCACGAGTTCACGCGCTGCGGAAATGGCGCCGACCATGCCTAACTGTGCGGGCGTCAACGTGACCTCCGCTCCATATGCTTTGAGTATGTCGATCCGTTCCCGGGTCATGCTCTCGGGCATCAATAAAATTAACCGATACCCGCGCACCGCCGCGACCAGCGACAGGCCGATGCCCGTGTTGCCGCTCGTGGGTTCGACGAGTGTCGCTCCGGACGACAAACGGCCGTCGCGCTCGGCGGCCCGGATCATATTCAGACAGATCCGGTCTTTCACGCTCCCCCCTGGATTGGCGGCCTCCACCTTGGCATAGACCTCGGCATCGCGGTCCTCGTCGCTCCGCAACCGCACGAGGGGGGTCCCGCCGATGAGCGCCGTTACATCGGGTGCCGCCCTCATCCGCCTCCACCCATGTAATAGAGGAACTCGATCGAGTCCCCTTCGTGGAGGGGCGTGTTGGCGAAGTCGCTCTTGTCGAGGATCTTCAGATTGTGTTCGACGGAAACCATCTGCGGTTCGATGTTCCGAGCCTTCAGTAGTTCCAGAACGGTGGTTTGGGCGACGTGTTCGAGTTTTCCGTTGAGCTTGACGTTCATGCGAATCCTCATTGCGTGACGATCATGGCCACCCGACACACGGTGTTGCGGGGTCGGGACGGCGTCAACATCCCCGACTCACGACGACCAACCCGAGGCGCCGCCGAGGAAAGATCTTCATTTGTAGCAAATACGAGAAAAGCCTGTCAAGGCAAAGCTTCATGTGGGTTCATCCCATTCCACCTCGAGTTTTTCCTTGACTTGTGGGTCTCAAAAGCCTATCTTCCCCACAAAGTGGGGCCTAGTGGGGTAAAGGGGGATTAGCGGCGGTGTTCTTAAGTCGTTATCACTATACGATTGACGCCAAGGGACGCCTCAGCATCCCCGGTAAGTACCGAGACGTCCTCGCCCAGCGTTACGGTGACAGCGATATCCTTGTGGTCACGAAAGACCCCGACCTCTGCCTGGTGGTCCATCCGATAGAGGAATGGAAACGACTGGCCGAAAAGATAAAGGCCATTCCTGGCACCGTGCAGGCCGTCAAAGATTACAAACGATTTATTCACGGCGAGGCGGTTGACTGCACCCTCGATAAGCAGGGCCGTATTCTCATTCCGCCCGAGCTGCGTGAGTTCGCCCGCCTCGGGCGCGACGCCATGCTGGTCGGGCTTGATGACCACTTCGAGGTGTGGGGGCTCGAACGGTGGCAGATCAAGATGGAGCAGATGACCCGCGAGATTGGCCAGATTGCGGGGGCGGTCGCCGGTTTTGGTGTCTAGGGTTCTCCAACCGGTCGTGTCGGATTTGAAAATGCTTAGCGAGCGAACTCCCCGCAGCTTGCTGCGGGGTAAGCGAGCGAATATCAACAGTGCTCCTTCCTTACAGTTCGAAGATTGCTACGCGATGCACAGGGTGCATTCCCCACAGCTTGCTGCGGGGAACTTCAACAGGCATCATGCCACCGTCAGACCGATGTGCGTTCCGCCTTCCGACGAGCAGGCTGGCGGCGCACAGAGTAGGTTCGGAATGGAGAAGGTTCATCGGCCGGTCTTGCTGCGGGAATCCGTGCACTGGCTGGGCTGCGCGCCGGGCAAGCGGATCGCCGACGTGACCGTGGGCCTTGGTGGCCACGCCGAGGCCATTCTGGAAGCCTGTGCGCCCGACGGAGTCCTGATCGGTCTCGATCGTGATGAAGACGCGCTGGCGGTGGCGCGGGCCCGCCTGGATCCCTCGAGGGTGCGACTCTATCGGGCCAACGCGATGGAGTTGCCGCAGATCATGGATCGGGAGGGGCTGTCTCGGGTGGACGGGGTGTTGTTCGATCTCGGAGTCTCGTCATTACAGTTGGAGACGCCCGAGCGCGGGTTTTCGTTTCAGAGCGACGGGCCGCTCGACATGCGGATGGATCGCCGACAAGAACTCACCGCGGCCCACCTGGTCAACGAACGGTCCGAGCACGAACTGGCTCAGATCCTGCGTGCATACGGTGAAGAGCGGTGGGCCGTGGCGATTGCCAAAGCGATTGTTCGGGCGCGAGCCACACGGTCCCTCGTCAAGACGCGGGACCTCGTCGATGTCGTTCGGTCGGCGATTCCGGCGCGGGCCCGCGCCGCGCATCCTCACCCGGCGACGCGGACGTTCCAGGCGCTCCGGATCGCGGTCAACCGCGAGATGGAAGACCTGGCGCCGTCGCTCGAGGCGGCGTTCTCGTGTTTGACGCGCGGGGGCCGGCTGGTCGTGATCACGTTCCATTCCCTCGAGGATCGGATCGTGAAGACCACGATGCGAAACTGGGAGGGGACCTGCGTGTGCCCGCCGGGCCTGCCGATCTGCCGATGCGGGCGGCTGCGCGTGGCCCACGTCCTCACTCCGCGACCACTCACGCCGGCTCCCGTCGACGTGGCTGAGAACCCTCGAGCTCGGAGCGCGAAAATGCGGGTCGCGGAGCGGCTTGCCGACACCGTATAAGACGAAGGAGAAGACCATGGTCGCGCGATGTCAGACGTGGTATCGGCGGTTCGGCGGCGTGTGGGGCCTCGGCTCGGCGGTCGTCGTCGTGAGCCTTGTCGTGCTGTGGCATCATAGTCGGATGATTCAAATAGGGTATGAGACCGAGCGGCTCGAGGCCGACAGGGGGCGGCTGGAGCGTATCCATCGGCAGTTGGTTCTTGAGCGTGAAAGTCTCGCGTCGCTCGACCGTGTGGAACATCTTGCGGCTGGCCTCGGTCTCGTCCACCTCGCGTCCCGCGACGTCGTGGTGGTGCGGATCGATCCGTCGCCGGTCGAGCGGGGTCAGACGTTCGCGGTCGCTCTTGGCCGTGGCATGCTCCCCGCAGAAGCCCATGCCGCGCCCTGAAGACGACGAGTCCCGGAATCGCGCGCGCGCGGTGGCCGTGTTGGCCGTCTTAGCCGCCGTGTATGCCGTTCTTGGGATGCGGGTGGTCTATCTCCAGGTGATCCGAGGTCCGGATTTGGTGCATCGCGCCGAGCGTCAGCACGAGAAGGCGATCGCGGTGGAGGCCGAGCGCGGAACAATCTATGATCGACACGGCAACGTGTTGGCCGCCGATCTCACCGTCCCCTCGCTCTATGCGGTGCCGCCGTTGATCGATAACCCCGGGTCCATCGCCCGCGAACTCGCCGTTGTCCTGGGGCTCGATCCGGGGCCGTTGGCCAAGCGATTGGCCGAACCGCGGGAGTTCATCTGGTTGTCGCGACGCGTCGACCCCGCGGTGGCGAAGGCGGTCGAGGACTTGGGCGCGGAAGGCGTTCGCCTCATGCCCGAGCGGCGCCGGATCTATCCCAAGAAGGCTTTATTGGGCCAGACGCTCGGATTTGCCGGTATCGATCACCAGGGGCTCGAGGGCCTCGAACGCGCCTACGATCGCACCCTGCGAGGAGAAAAGGGCTGGCTCATCTATGAGCGGGATGGAATGGGACAGCGCCTGTTTCCCAAAGATCTTCGTTATGTGGCGCCCTCTCGCGGTGCCGATCTGGCGCTGACGATCGACGAGGTGGTGCAGTATATCAGCGAACGCGAGCTCGACGCGGCCATCGCCGAATCCGGCGCCGAGGGCGGCACCATCATCGTGATGGATCCCGGGGATGGAGGCGTGCTGGCCATGGCCGTTCGGCCGGCCTTCAATCCCAATGATGTCGATGCGCGAAAGCCGGCCTCCTGGCGCAATCGGGCGATCACCGATCTCTTTGAGCCGGGGTCGACGTTCAAGGTCGTCGTCGCGGCCGCGGCGCTCGACGCCGGCGTGGTGCATCCCGACGATCTGATCGACTGCGAGCGCGGGGCGTGGTCCATCGCCGGCGGTGTGCTCCACGACCACGAGCCGTTGGGCCGGGTCCCGTTTTCGGACGTGATCGCGAAGTCCAGCAATATCGGGGTCGCCAAAGTGGCGCAGCGGCTTGGCGAGGCTCGATTGGCCCGAGCGATGGTTGCGTTCGGCTTCGGTCGGAAAACCGGGATCGACTTGGGTGGAGAGGTTTCGGGACGGCTCAAACCGACCGCACGGTGGTCGGGCCGCTCGCTGGCGACGATGGCGATCGGCCAGGAAGTGGGGGTGACCGCGATCCAACTCGTGACGGCGTACGCGGCGGTGGCGAATGGGGGACGGCTCGTGAAGCCCCACCTGGTCGGAGAAGTGCGAGACCAGAAGGGCCGCGCTCAACCGATCGGCCGGGTCGAGCACGACGAGGCCCGGACCCGGGTGATGTCCGAGCACACCGCTGTGGCATTGACGACGATTCTGGAACGCGTGGTCTCCCCCCGTGGCACGGGTGCGCTGGCCGCCGTCGAGGGCGTGTCGGTGGCCGGGAAGACGGGCACGGCTCAGCAGATCGATCCGGCGACAGGACGGTATACGGCCGATCGGGTGGTGAGTTCGTTCGTGGGATTTGCGCCGTCCCGCCGTCCCGCCGTGGTGGTGTTAGTGGTTCTCGACAATCCCGACGGACGCGGATGGGGGGGGAGCCTCGCGGCGCCGGTCTTCCGCCGGGTGGTGGAGGCGACGCTCCGTCATCTCGATGCGCCGGCTCCCCTTCTTGATTCGGTGCGGCCGCCTCCCACCGCGGTCACCATGCTGGTGCCGCGATGACGCCCCGCATGGCCCTGCGCGCGTTGCTGGCGGGGTGGGACGAGGGGGAGGTTCGAGGGGCGGCCGATCCCGAGATCACCCTCATCACCGCCGACTCCCGCGGCGTCGTCCCGGGGGCGCTGTTCGTGGCGATTCGGGGCGCGCACGACGATGGCCATCGGTTTCTGCAGGATGCGGTGGCGCGCGGGGCCGTCGCGATCGCGGGCGACGTCCGAACGGCGCTGGAGCGCGTGGAGGGGCCGCCGGGTCTGGTGAAAATTCTCGTCGCCGACACCCGCCCGTGGTTAGGGCGCGTTGCCGCGCGATGGTACGGGGACCCCTCGCATCGCCTCGGCGTGGTGGGGGTGACCGGGACGAATGGCAAGACGACCACGACGTATCTTATTCGGGCGATCTTCGAAGCCGCGGGCCGCCGAACCGGTCTTCTGGGCACAGTCAGCTACATCGTCGGCGACGAGGTCAGGCCGGCGTCGCACACGACGCCGGACGCCGTCAGCCTCCAGGCGCTGCTCGCCGAAATGGTCGGACGCGGCGTCACCGATGTGGTCATGGAGGTGTCGTCCCACGCGCTCGCTCAAGACCGGACGGCGGGGTGCGCGTTCGATGTGGGTGTCTTCACCAACCTGACCCAGGACCACTTGGATTTTCACGGCACGATGGAGGGGTATGCGGCCGCCAAACGGCGCCTGTTTGAGCGCCTCGGGGAGGGGAGCCCGAAATCCCGGCCCATGATGGCCGTGATCAACCGAGACGACCCGCAGTGGGCGACGATGGTTCAGGCCTCGCGCGTCCCGGTCTGGACCTACGGGCTCACCCCGACGGCGGACATTTATCCTGAATCGGTCGAGTTGACCGTGCACGGGATTCGGTGTCGCGTCGTCACGCCGCGCGGTCGCTTGGACCTGACCTCGCCGCTGGTGGGTTCGTATAATCTGTCCAACCTCCTCGCGGCGCTGGGAGTGGGTGTGAGCCAAGACCTCTCCCTCGATGCCGTTCGGGAGGGGATCGCCCGGATGGACCGGGTGCCTGGGCGGTTCGAGAAGGTGGAGGCGGGCCAGGATTTCACGGTGGTGGTGGATTACGCGCATACCGAGGACGCGCTACGGCGGGTGCTGACCGTGGCCCGGGACCTCTGCGCCGGACGGTTGATCACCGTGTTCGGCTGTGGCGGAGACCGCGACCGAGGGAAGCGGGCGCCGATGGGGCGGGTGGCGGCGGGGTTGAGCGATCTCGTCATCCTGACGTCCGATAACCCCCGCAGCGAAGATCCGATGGCGATCATCGGGGCGGTCGAAGAGGGGATCCGGGAAGGATTGACGGTTCGAACACCGGCCCGGGTGTCGGCGTTCTCCAGTCAACCGTATCTGACGCTGCCGGATCGCCGCGAGGCGATCGAGCGCGCCGTCCACACCGCGGAGCGCGGGGATCTGATCGTGATCGCAGGGAAAGGTCACGAGGATTATCAAATTATCGGATCGCAACGCCTTCCGTTCGACGATCGTCGGGTGGCGGTGGAGGCGATCGCGCGGCGACTCGCGCCTCGGGCGCGGTCAGCGTGAGGCCACGGGTCATAGGGAGTCTTGGATGTTTCGCGCGGACGAACTCGTGACGGCGATCGGGGGGACTCTCGTCGGGGGCCGCCCGGATCGGCTCATCGACGCGATCTCGACCGATACGCGTCGCTTGGAGCCGGGCGCCTTGTTCTGGGCGCTTCGGGGCGAACGGTACGACGCGGCGGCGTTTGTGGATGACGCGTTGGCGAAGGGCGCCTGCGGCGCGGTTCTCCCGGAGGACGCCGTGTCCCCGGCCTGCCGCCGGCAAGGGCGAGAGATTGTCATCATTTCCGTTCGGGAGACGTTGCGTGCCCTGCAGGATGCCGCGTCGGCGTATCGCGCTCGGTTCCGGCTCCCCGTGGTGGGGGTGACGGGGAGCAACGGCAAGACGACCACGAAAGAGATGGCGGCGGCGATTCTTGAGCGCCGGGGGCCGGTGCTGAAGACCCGCGGCAATCTCAACAATCATATCGGGGTGCCGCTCACGCTCTTCGAGCTCACGGCCGCGCACCGCGCGGCGGTCGTGGAGTTGGGTGTCAACCATCCCGGGGAGATGACCCAGCTGTGCGCGATCGCCTGTCCCACCGTGGGGGTGATCACGAATGTCGGCCACGCGCATCTGGAGGGATTGGGCGGGATCGACGGCGTGGCGCGCGCCAAGGGCGAGCTGTTTCAGTCGCTAGGGTCTGATGGGATCGGGCTCGTGAATGCCGATGATCCCCGCGTAGTGGCGCTCGTGACCGGTTTACAGAGCCGGATCCTCACCTTCGGGATGACCGCCGGCGACGTTCGCGGGCGGATTGTGGAGGAGGGAACGCGGTCCGGGATGCGGGTCGAGATCCGGTACGGCGCCGACCGCGCAGAATGTTTCCTGTCGGTTGTCGGCCGCCATAATGCCGCCAATGCGGTGGCCGCGGCGGCGGTGGGCATCGCCCTTGGGGTGGACCTGGAGACGATCAGCGTGGGACTGGCGAACTTTCGGCCGGCGGCGATGCGAAGCGAGTTGGTCCAGTCCCCATCCGGCGTGATGGTCCTCAACGATGCCTACAACGCCAACCCCTCGTCGATGGAACGGGCTCTGAGCGCCGTCGGGCGGCTGCGAGGCGGTGGCCGGGTGTATGCGGTGCTGGGCGATATGCTCGAACTGGGCGATGCGTCGGAGACCCTCCACCGTGAGGTCGGCCGTGCGGCGGTGCGGGCCCGACTGGATGGGTTGGTGACCGTCGGCCACGCGGCGCGGTGGATCGCGGACGAAGCCGGCCGCGCCGGCATGGACCGAGACGCGATCATCTCGGTCGACACGGCCGCTGACGCGGTGCCGTTGATCGTGGCCTGGAGCCGGCCGGAGGATCTGGTGCTGATCAAGGGGTCCCGGCGAATGGGGTTGGAGCGGGTCGCCGCGGGTTTGGGGATTCCGGCCGACCCGCCACACCGATAAGGACGCGATGTTCTACAACCTCCTATACCCGTTGCACACGGACTACGCCTTCCTCAATGTCTTTCGCTACATCACCTTCCGCACGATTTATGCCGTCCTCACGGCCTTGGTGATCAGCTTTCTTTTTGGGCCGGTGATCATCCGCTGGCTCCAGCGCCTCCACATCGGGCAGCAGATCCGTGAGGAGGGTCCGAAATCTCACCAGGCGAAATCGGGGACGCCGACGATGGGCGGCCTGCTGATCCTCATTGCCGTCTCGCTATCCACTGTGCTGTGGGCGGACTTGACGAACCGCTATGTGTGGCTCGTGCTGCTCGCCACGGTTGGGTTCGGCCTGATCGGGTTTTGGGACGACTATCTGAAGGTCGTCAAGCGGCACTCCCGCGGCTTGATCGCCCGGTACAAGTTCGGCCTGCAGGTGCTCGTGGCCGCCGTGATCGGGGCGGCCCTCGCGGCCGCGCCGGGTTTTTCGACGCAGATCACCGTGCCGTTTATGAAAAACGTCCACGTCGATCTGGGATGGTATTACGCCGTGTTCGTCATCCTGATCGTGGTGGGTGCCTCCAACGCCGTCAACCTCACCGACGGGCTCGACGGCCTGGCGATCGGCCCGATCATCGTGGCGGCGACCGCATACATGATCGTGGCCTACGTGGCGGGGCATCGCAAGATCGCCGACTACCTCCTGATCCCATACGTGGAGGGATCCGGGGAGCTTGCGGTCTTCTGCGGAGCGATGATCGGCGCGAGCCTGGGATTCCTCTGGTTCAATGCCTATCCCGCAACCGTGTTCATGGGCGACGTCGGCTCGCTGCCCCTCGGTGGGGCGCTGGGTGTGGTGGCCGTGATTTCCAAGCACGAGCTCCTGCTGCTGTTGGTGGGCGGGCTCTTCGTCATTGAGGCGCTGTCGGTGATTTTCCAAGTCGCGTCGTTCAAGTCGCGCGGGAAGCGCGTGTTTTTGATGGCGCCCATCCATCATCATTTCGAGCTCAAGGGCTGGGAAGAGCCCAAAGTGGTCGTGCGGTTCTGGATCATCGCGATCATTTTGGCGTTGCTGAGTCTGAGCACGTTGAAGTTGCGGTAATGATGGATCTTCGGGGGCGTCGGGTGACGGTGGTCGGGTTGGCTCGGAGCGGGGCGGCCGCGGCTGAACTGTTGATTCGAGAGCAGGCGATCGTCTCCGTCACCGATCGCAAGCCGGAGGCCGAGTTGCTCGAGTGGACGGCGCGCTTCGCGCCGGGCGCGGTCCGGTGGTTCTTGAGGGGACATCCCGATGAGGCGTTTCGCGGCGCGGAGCTGATCGTGCTCAGTCCCGGCGTTCCCGCCACGATCGCGCCGCTTGTCGAGGCGCGCTCGCGTGGGGTCCCGATCTGGAGCGAGATCGAGCTGGCCGCCCGGCATCTCCGCGTTCCGATGGTGGCGATCACCGGCAGCAACGGGAAGAGCACGACCACCGCGCTGGTGGGGGCGATGTTCCGGGAAGCCGGCCGCCGCACGTTCGTCGGCGGGAATTTCGGTGTGCCGCTCTCCGAGGCGACGAAGCCGGGATCGGCGTGGGGAGAGGTGGTGGTGGAGGTGTCGAGTTTTCAGTTGGAGACCGTCCACACGTTCCGACCGTCTGTAGCGGTCCTCCTCAATGTGACGCCGGATCACTTGGATCGGTATCCCGATCTGGCCGCGTACGCGGCGGCGAAGTTTCGGATCTTCGAGCAGCAGGGCGTCGAGGATGCGGCCGTGCTCAATGCCGACGATCCGGTGTGCGGGGATCCGGCCTTGGTCTCCGCCCTTCGAGCCCGTCGGATCGAGTTCTCCCGGCTCAAACCTCCGTGTGGCGACGGGGTGTGGGTTGACGGCGGCACGATGGTCTATCGGTTGGGGGAGGAACGCGGCGACATCTGCGCGGTGGCGCGAATCCGCATCGGGGGCGTCCACAACCTGGAAAACGCCCTCGCCGCCTCCGCGGTCGCCCTCCTGCGGGGTGTGGAACCCCCGATCATCGCGCGCGCGCTGGCCGAGTTCCAGGGTCTGGAACACCGATTGGAGTTCGTTCGCGAACTCCGAGGGGTGACGTACATCAATGACTCCAAAGGCACGAACGTGGGTGCGGTGCAAAAGTCCCTGGAAGGGTTTTCCCGCCCCGTGATCTTGATCGCGGGCGGGGTTGATAAGGGGGCCGACTTCGCGGCGTTGCGGCCGGTGGTGCTCCGGCGCGTCAAGAAAGCCATCCTCATCGGCCAGGCTCGCCCCCAGCTGCATCGAGCGTTGGATGGCGTGACGACCATTGCGGAGGCGAACGGCCTTGCGGAGGCGGTTCGAGTCGCGACCGAGAGCGCGATGCCGGGAGACGTCGTGCTGCTGTCGCCGGCATGCGCCAGCTTCGATCTCTTCCAGAATTTTGAGGACCGCGGTAACCAATTCAAAGCAATGGTGAAGGGGCTCTCGTGATGTGGCGCGGGAGGCCGGCCATGAAAGGACCTTCTTCGCTCGGGGAAAACGGTGGCTGGGCGCGGGGGGACGGGTTCCTCCTGATCGTCGTGGGCATCCTCCTGACCCTTGGACTGCTGATGATCTACAGCGCGAGCGCGGCGGTGGCCGAATCACGCCACGGCAATGCCGCCTACTTCGTGAAGCGGCAGGCCCTGTGGGCGGTCCTCGGGTTGGGCGCCCTTGCCGTGGGATCCGGGATCGATTACCACCGGTGGCGGCGCGCGATCGTCCCGCTGACACTCGGCGTGTTGCTCCTGCTCGTGACCGTGCTCATCGCGGGGTGGACGGTAAACGGATCCCGGCGCTGGATTCGCGTCGGCGCGATGTCGATTCAGCCGTCCGAACTGGCGAGGGTGGTCTTCATCGTGTACCTGGCGCATTACCTTGCCAAACGCGCCGAGGTGGTGGCGTCGTTTCGCGGGCTGGCCCCTGCGCTGATCGTGCTGGGGGCCGGGATCGGCTTGATCTGGCTCGAGCCCGATTTGGGCAACGCGGCGGTGCTCGGGCTGGTGGCGGGAGGACTCTTGCTGCTGGGCGGCTGTCGGGTGGCTCACCTCGCGAGTTTGGCGGGTTTGATGGTCCCGCTCGTGGCGTTCGCGGTGATGGGAACCGCGTACCAGCGGCGACGATGGACCGCGTTCTTGGATCCCTGGGCCGACCCGAGCCGCGACGGGTTTCAGATGATTCAGTCGTTCCTGGCCTTGGGAGGGGCTGGGCCGATGGGGTCCGGGCTGGGCGAAGGACGCCAGAAGCTGTTCTTTCTGCCCGAGCCCCATACCGATTTTATTTACGCCGTCGTGGGGGAGGAATTGGGGCTGGCCGGCACTGGGGCGATTCTCCTCCTCTTCGCGATGTTTCTCTGGCGGGGCTGGCGGGTGGCGCTGGCCACTCCCGATCCCTTCGGCCGGTTGCTCGCGTTCGGCCTCACGGGGGCGATCGCGCTGGCCGCCGCTCTCAACATGGGGGTTGTCACCGGTCTGCTGCCCACCAAGGGATTACCCCTCCCCTTCGTCAGCTACGGGGGGTCGTCGCTGGTGGTCAATCTGTTTGCCGTGGGCATGCTCTTCAATATCTCGCGGCAGCGGGGCGTTCGATGAGAGTGCTGTTCGCCGGAGGTGGAACCGGAGGGCACCTCTATCCCGGGATCGCCCTGGCCCATGAATTGGTGCGCCTTCGCCCCCGATCGGCGATTCTCTTTGTCGGAACGGCGCGCGGACTGGAAGCACGGCTGGTGCCCCGCGAGGGGTTCGCCCTGGAGACGATCCGGGTTCGCGGCCTGGTGGGTCGCGGGCTGGCGCGGGCGACCGCCGCGTTGGCGGCCCTCCCCCTCGCGTTGGCGGAAGCGTGGTCGATCGTCCGACGCTTCCGCCCTGATTTAATTGTGGGGGTCGGGGGATACGCTGCCGGTCCCACGGTGGTCGCCGGTCGCCTCTTGCGTTACCCGATCGTTCTTCTGGAGCAGAATGTTTTGCCCGGCGTGACCAATCGGTTGCTGGCGCCCCTTGCGACTCTTGTCGTAGCCGCATTCGAAGAGTCGCGGACCGCGATGCGCGGCCGGGTCGAGGTTCTGGGCAATCCGGTTCGACGGACGGTGGTGGAGGCCGGCCGCGTTCCGTTGCCGACCGAGGCCAGCCTGTTGGTGTTCGGCGGCAGCCAGGGCGCGGCGACGATCAACCGTGCGATGGTCGATGCGCTGGATATCCTCAGGACGCTCCCGGACCTCCGCATCATTCATCAGACGGGCGCGCACGACCATGCGGGGATCCAAGCGGCGTATGCTGCTGCAGGGGTGCGCGCGAAGGTCGAACCGTACCTGGATGATATGGCGTCGGCGTACGCCGGGGCGGCCTTGGTCGTAGCCCGGGCGGGCGCGACGAGCGTGGCGGAGATCACCGCCTGCGGGCGCCCCGCCATCCTGATCCCTTATCCCCATTCCGCGCATGGCCACCAGGAGCGGAACGCGCTGGCCCTGGTTGCTGCGGGCGCGGCGGACATGATTGAGGATCGGGTTCTGAGCGGTGACCGGCTGGGTGGCGCCATCGTTGGCCTGTTCAAAGACCGCGGGCGCCTGGCCGCGATGGCCGCCGCGAGCCGACGACTGGGGCGTCCGAACGCCTGCGAAACGATCGCGGTTCGATGTCTGGCATTGGTCGAGGGGGGACGTGTTTAAGAAGATCCAACGGCTGCACTTTGTCGGCATCGGGGGTTCGGGGATGAGCGGCATCGCGGAAGTGCTGCTCACGCTCGGCTATCGTGTCAGCGGATCCGATCTGGCCGCGTCGGAGACGACCCGGCGGCTGGAATCCCTGGGCGGGACGATTTTCATCGGTCATCGCGCGGCCCAGGTCGAAGGCGCGCAGGTGGTCGTGGTCTCGTCGGCCGTCTCCTCCACCAACGTGGAGGTGGTCGCCGCGCGCGAGCGTATGATTCCGGTCATTCCGCGCGCGGAGATGTTGGCGGAGCTGATGCGCCTCAAATACGGGATCGCCGTGGCGGGGGCGCACGGCAAGACGACCACCACCTCGATGATCGCCACCGTCCTCGCGCACGGCGGCCTCGACCCCACCGCGGTGATCGGCGGCAAGCTCAATCGATTCGGCGGGCCGGCCAAGTTGGGGCAAGGCGAGTTTTTGGTGGCGGAAGCCGACGAAAGTGACGGGTCATTTCTGAAGCTCACTCCCACCATCGCGGTGGTGACAAACATCGATCGCGAGCATCTCGATTACTACGGCGATCTGGACGGGATCAAGCGCGCATTTTTGGATTTCGTCAACAAGGTGCCGTTTTATGGGACCGTCGTGTTGTGTCTGGACGAGCCGCACCTTCAGTCGCTGATTCCGCGGATCGAGAAGCGGTATCGCACCTACGGGCGAACTCCCCAGGCCGATCTCACCGCGCACGACGTCGAGTTCAGCCCCAAAGGCGCGCAGTTCGGGGCCGCGCTGGGCGGCGTCGACCTGGGACGTTTTTCCCTCGCGGTGCCGGGTGGTCACAACGTCTCGAACGCGATGGCCGCCATCTTGGTGGGTCTGGAACTGGATCTGCCGGTCGACGCGATTCGCGAAGGCCTTGCGCAGTTTTCAGGGGTCGAACGACGGTTCCAGATCCGGGGCGAGACGGGTGGGGTCATAGTCGTGGACGACTACGGTCACCATCCCACCGAGATCATGGCCACCCTTGCGGGCGCGAAGGAAGGCTGGGGGCGCCGGTTGGTCGTTGTGTTTCAGCCCCATCGCTATACCCGAACACGGGATCTGTTCGCCGAGTTCTGCACGGCCTTTTATCAGGCCGACGTGCTGGTGGTGACCGATATTTACCCCGCGGGCGAACCGCCGATCGAAGGGGTGAGCGGTCGCGCGCTGGCTGCCGCGATCCGCGAGCACGGGCATCGCGACGCGACGTACGTGGAGGGTCGTGACGCAGTGATCGAGCGGGTGGCCAAGGCGGTCCGACCCGGAGACATGGTGATCACGCTGGGCGCAGGTGACGTGTGGAAGGTCGGCCCCGCGCTGTTGGGGTGTCTATGAGCAAGTCCGCGACGGCGGTTCGGTCAGATCTCCGCGAACGTCTTCACGATGTGCGAGGCGAGGTGCGCTTCGACGAAGGACTCGCGCGCTATACTTCGATGAAGATCGGGGGGGCCGCGGACGTCCTGGCGGTCCCCGCCGATGCGGACGATCTGCGCGCGGTGTTGGGGGCCGCCCGAGCCGTCAAGGCGCCAGTCTTCGTGCTGGGAGGGACCAATGTCGTGGTGCGGGATGGCGGCCTGGCCGGGGTGGTCATCCGCCTCGAACGGTTCAAAGCGATCCGACCGTTGGGTCCGACTCGGTTGTACGCGGAGGCCGGCGCCCCGTTCCCGACCCTGTCGCACGCCGCGAAGGATCAGGGGCTGGCGGGACTCGAATTTGCCGTGGGAATTCCCGGCACCGTCGGTGGGGCGATCGTGATGAACGCGGGGACGCAGGATGGGGAGATCGCCGATGTTCTGGAGAGTGTCCGGCTCATGACGCCCGAGGGAGCCGTTCGCGACATCCCCGCCGCCCGTCTGGGGTTTCGATACCGGGGCTCGCACGTGCCGCCGGGCATCCTCCTCGGCGGGACGGTGGTGCTCCGGGCGCAGCCCAAGGAGGCCATCGACGCGCGGATGCAGGCGATCCTGGCGTACCGTCGTCAGACCCAGCCGCTGCACCTCCCGAACGCTGGCTGCATCTTCAAGAATCCCCCGAAGCTCTCGGCGGGCCGTCTTATCGACGAACTGGGGCTCAAAGGGTACCGGATCGGCGGCGTGCAAGTGTCGGAGCGACACGCGAACTTCATGGTCAACACCGGCGGGGGAACCGCGAAAGATCTCACGGCGCTGATCCGGCACGTCGGAGGTCGGGTCGAGCGCGAGCGGGGTATTACCCTCGAGCTCGAGGTGAAGATCGTGGGGCGGGCATGAGCGCGCCCTTGCGGATCGGGGTGTTGATGGGCGGGCCGTCGGCCGAGCGCGAGGTCTCGCTCAACACCGGGGCGGCCGTGTTGGCGGCGCTCCGACGCAAGGGGTGCGACGCGGTGGCGATCGATGTGGACGCCGCCGTGCCCGAACGGCTGGAGCGGGAACGAGTCCAGTTGGCGTTCATCGCCTTGCACGGGCGACTTGGGGAAGACGGCGCGATTCAAGGACTGCTGGAGGTGCTGGGGATCCCCTACACCGGGTCGGGCGTGTTGGCGAGTGCGCTGGGGATGGACAAGGTCGTCTCGCGTCGGCTGTTCGAAGCGGCGGGACTGCCGGTGCCGCGGTATCTTCTGGTGACTCGGGGCGCGTCCATTCCGCTCCTCCCCTTTCCCTTCCCGGTCGTCGTGAAACCCAACGGGGAAGGATCGAGTGTGGGGGTGAGCATCGTGTCGCAGGCGTCCGCCCTGCCCGCCGCGCTGGATCAGGCGTTCGGCTACGACCGGCGGGTGTTGATCGAGGCCTACATCGCCGGGAAGGAAATCCAGGTCGGCATCCTCGGCGAGCGGGCGTTGGGCGCCATCGAAATCAGGCCGAAGACGGCGTTCTACGATTACGTTGCGAAATACACTCCAGGAATGTCCGAGCACGTTTTCCCCGCCCCGCTGCCACCCGATGTCACGAACCGGACGCTAGAGGTGGCGCTGGCGGCGTTTCGCGCGCTGGGGTGCGAAGGGTACGGCCGGGTGGACTTCCTGGTCGACGAGGCCGGGACCCCCTACGTCCTCGAGGTCAATACCTTGCCCGGCCTGACCGAGACCAGCTTGCTCCCCGACATCGCGCGCGGGGTCGGCATTGCGTTTGACGATCTGGTGGAGGCGATCGTGACGGCGGCGCTGGAGCGCGGAACGTGACGCGGGCGAGGGGGAAGAACCGCCTGGTGCCTGCGGTTGTGGTTCTGGCTGCGATCGGCGGTGGCGCCGCGGCGTGGGCCCTCGGCTGGGTGCCGCTTGCGTGGCGCGAACTGGGGTGGGATGCCGTCGATCACATCGAGGTGCGCGGGACGGGACGGCTGGCTGCGGCCAACGTGCGCGCATGGGCGGGCATCCCAAGGGCAGCGGGGTTATGGGGCATTGAGGCCTGGCCCATCGTGTTACGTCTTGAGCAACACGCGTGGATTGAATCGGCCGCGGTCCACAAGCGGTTTCCCGGTACGATTGTCATCGACATCAAGGAACGCATTCCGGCCGCCCTGGCGAGGATGGGCCGCGGCTCTGTGCTGATCGATCGGAATGGCATGGTCCTCGAACCGACCCTGCTCGACCGCGGCTTCCCGATCATCGTGGGGGCGTCCGAGAAACGCCCCGAGGGTCTGGCGACCGCCGCCGCGGTGCTCGAAGCGTTCCGCGCCCTGGCGCCTGCGGAGCTCCGAGCCGAGGACCTGGTCGTCGATGTGACGTCGCCGAGGGACCCGGTGGTGATGCTCCCCGATGGTTCACGGGTGCGCTTTGGGTACGGCGAGTATGGCGATAAGTGGCGGCGATATGTCGCCGTCCAGCAGGACCTGAGAGGCCGGACTTCCGGCGCCCGGGTCGTCGATTTGCGTTTTCGCGATCGCGTGGTGGTGGCGTCCGAGGCGGGATCGTAACGGCGATCAACGTCCGCCGGGTCGGAATGACCGACGGGAAGAAGGTTAACAGTGTCTCGCAGCCTCGGCGCGGTAAGGCGCGCCTGCGTTGCGCTACGCAAGCGAGGTAGGGAGGTCGACGTGGCAAAGCGAGAGCACATCATCGTTGGACTGGACGTCGGCACGACGAAGATCTGCGCGATCGTTGGTGAGGTGTCCAGTGGCGCGTTGCCGGGCGAGCGTCCGCACGTCAGGATTATCGGCATCGGGACCCATCCATCACGGGGGCTGCGGAAGGGCGTCGTGGTCAACGTCGAGAGCACGATCGAGTCGATCAAGAAGGCGGTGGAGGAGGCCGAGTTGATGGCGGGGGTGGAGATCAACTCGGTCTATACCGGAATTGCCGGGTCGCATATCAAGGGGTTCAACAGCCGAGGGGTGATCGCGATCAAGAACCGCGAAGTGACCGCGGCCGACATCAAGCGAGTCGTCGAGGCGGCGAAAGCCGTGGCGATCCCGATGGACCGAGAGATCCTGCACGTCCTGCCGCGGGGGTTCGCGGTCGACGATCAAGAAGGGATCAAGGATCCAATCGGCATGTTCGGGACGCGCCTGGAGGTCGAGGTGCACATCATCACCGGCGCCGTCACCTCGGCCCAAAACATCGTCCGCTCCATCAACCGGGCGGGGCTCGAGGTGGTGGATCTGATCCTCCAGCCCTTGGCTTCCAGCGAGGCCGTCTTGACGCCGGAGGAACGGGAGCTCGGTGTCGCGATGGTCGACATCGGCGGGGGGACGACCGATCTCGCGACGATCGTGGACAACAGCGTGTGGCACACGGCGGTGCTCGGGATCGGGGGCAATCACGTGACCAATGACATCGCGGTGGGCCTCCGGACCCCCGCGTACGAGGCGGAGAAGATCAAGGTCCGGTACGGATGCGCCTCGACCTCGATGGTGCGCGACAACGAGACGATCGAGGTGCCGAGCATGGGGGGGCGACCCGCGCGCGTGCTGTCACGGCAGCTCTTGTCCGAGATTATCGAGCCTCGCGCCGAGGAGATCTTTTCCTTGGTGGCTCAGGACTTGCGGAAGATGGGGTATGACGAGCGGGTCGCGGCCGGGGTGGTCATCACTGGGGGCACCTCGATGCTGGACGGCATGGCGGAGCTGGCGGAGCGGGTGATGGATCTGCCGGTCCGCCGTGGCGCCCCGACCGATGTCGGAGGGCTCGTCGATATCGTCAACAGCCCGATGTACGCCACCGGTGTGGGGTTGATCCTTTTTGGCGCTAAGAATCGCGAACCGCTGCGTCCCCAGCGCAGCGCCAGCGGGCTGATGCCACGGGTGATTCGGCGGATGAAGGACTGGGCGCAGGAGTTCTTCTAACCACAGGGAGGGGGAGCACATGTTTCTATTCGAGGAAGAGGCGCAGGACGCGATGCCGGCGAAGATCATCGTACTGGGGGTCGGGGGGGGAGGGTGCAACGCGATCAAGACGATGATCGCGAGCGGCTTGGGCCAAGTCGAGTTCGTCGTGGCCAATACCGATCTCCAAGTCCTTCGGTCATCGCCGGCGCCGACCAAGATCCAGTTGGGAGCGCGCTTGACCAAGGGGCTGGGGGCAGGAGCCAACCCCCAAGTCGGGAAAGACGCCGCGCTCGAAGACGCGGACCGGATTCGCGAGGTCCTGGCTGGAGCGGACATGGTCTTCATCACGGCCGGGATGGGTGGCGGAACCGGAACGGGGGCCGCGCCCGTCATCGCCGAATTGGCGAAAGAGGTCGGAGCACTGACGGTCGCCGTGGTCACCAAACCGTTCGTCTTCGAAGGGGCCCGCCGAATGAAGCAAGCGGAGGAGGGCGTCCGAGCATTGAAAACCGCGTGCGACACGCTGTTGGTGATTCCCAATCAACGGTTGCTCAGCGTGGTTGAAAAGGGCACGCCCTTGACACGCGCCTTTGCGGTCGCCGATGATATTTTACGCCAAGGGGTGCAGGGGATTGCCGATGTCATTACGATTCCAGGACTCGTGAATGTCGATTTCGCCGACGTCAGGGCGATCATGACCCACATGGGGCGCGCCGTGATGGGAATGGGCCGCGCGCGAGGCGAGCACCGCGCGGTTGAGGCGGCGCAACGAGCGATCGCCAGCCCTCTCTTGGAAGACGGGTCGATTCAGGGCGCTCGGGGCGTCTTGATCAACATTTCCGGAGGGCCCGACCTGTCCCTGCACGAAGTCACCGAAGCCTCCTCGATCGTTCAGGAAGCGGCTGATCCGGAGGCGAACATCATCTTTGGTTCCGTCATCAACGATCAGTTGCAGGACGAAGTGCTCGTGACCGTGATTGCGACCGGATTCGACGGGCCAACCGACGCGCGGGGCACGTCCTCCAGCGAGGTCGCCGTCCTGACGGCGTTCGCCGCCCCCCTCAGTCTCGCGTCGCCGCGTAGCCCCTCGCATGACGGCGCGCCGGCCGGCCGAAGACCGTCCGCCGTGAAATCCCGAGATGGGTTGACTGAAGACGAATGGGATGTCCCGACGTTTCTCCGAAAGCAGTTGGATTAGTTCGGGATGGCACGCGCACCCTCGCATCTCGTCCAGCGCGGCGCGGCCGGGATCTGGCTGGCGCTGCCGGGATTCGGCGCGCCGCACCGATTCGGAACCAAGACATTTCTCTCGAAAGCGAACCGGACGATCGACGGCGTCCCGGTGGTAACCGCCAACCAAGTTCATAAAGACGGTATCCTGGCGGTGGATGCGACCCGCCGTGATTGGGGAACCCTCCAAGCGGAGGCCTCGGCCGCCGATGCCGACGCGCTGGCCGCCGCCGACGCCGGGGGATGGATCGGGGTGACGACCGCCGATTGTGCGCCCGTGTTGTTTCACGATCCGGATGGCCACGCGGTGGCCGCCGTCCATGCGGGGTGGCGCGGCGCGCTGATGGGGATCGCGACAACCACATTGGACTGCCTGACGACTCGATTTGGCTCCCGGCCGGATCGGCTGGAGGTTGCTATCGGCCCGCACATCGGTGTGTGCTGCTTCGAGGTGGGACGAGCGGTGCTCGATCTCTTGGAGACGCGGTTTCCCGGCTGGCAGCGCTGGATCGAGCGGTTTTCAGGGGGGCGGGGGTTTTTCAATCTCCGGGCGTTTCTTCGCTCCCAACTGGAGGAGCGGGGTGTGGAGGTGGACCGTATCCACACGGTCGATCTGTGTACCCGGTGTGAGGCCGACCTGTTTTCCTCGTATCGCCGGGAGGGGCGTTCGCCGCAGGGAATGCTGAGTGCGGTTCGGGTGCCGGATACGATGAGTCGATGAGTGCCCCCGATCTCGCCCAGCGTATTGCCGATGTGCGGTGTCGGATCAAGCGGGCGGCCGAACGCAGCGGGCGGGACCCGGCGTCAATCAGATTGATCGCCGTGACAAAGGGCGTGGGGGTGTCGGCCATCGCTGCCGCGGCTGCCGCCGGTGTGAGGGAGTTCGGAGAGAACCGTGTCCAGGAAGCCGTGGCCAAGATGGCGTGTGTCGCACCGGAATCAGACCCGCGAGGAAATCGGCAACAGGAGGGGGGGGTGCGTTCCTGGGTGTGGCATCTGATCGGGCGTTTGCAGACGAATAAGGTGCGTGTGGCGGTCGGCCGGTTCGAGGTGATCCATTCGGTGGACACGCTGCGACTTGGCGAGGCGATTGAGGCGGTGGCGTCTGCGGCCGGTATGCGTCAGCGGGTGTTGGTCCAGGTCAACGTCGGACACGAGCCCCAGAAAGGGGGTGTCGATCCCTCGGAATTGCAGCCTTTGATCAAGGCACTGGCGCGACGCGCCCATGTGCAGGTCGAAGGCCTCATGACGATCCCCCCCGCTTCGACGGATCCCGAAGGGTCACGACCCTACTTCCGGGAGCTGCGCCGACTCGGACAGATGGTGGAGGCCGAAGTTCCGGGAGTGAAGATGGTGGAATACTCCATGGGGATGAGTGAGGACTTCGATGTCGCGGTGGCCGAGGGTGCGACCATGGTTCGAATCGGGAGGGCGATCTTCGGTGCGAGAAACGGTGGACTGGACGCCTCATCGGCGTAGCGGGCGTCCCCCCGAGCCGACCCGTTCTGGAAGACGGGGTCAAGGCGGTCTCGGGGGTTCGTCCAACAGGGAGCGCGCATGTTCGTAGCGGGGAATTTTCTTTCGGCGCTGGCGGCGGTGGTTGATATGGCGCTCACTTTTTATATGTGGGTGCTGATCATTCGGGCATTCTTGTCGTGGGTCAATCCCGATCCGTACAATCCGATCGTGCAGTTTCTGTACAAGGTGACTGAGCCGGTCCTCTATCCAGTGAGACGCGCGATCGGAGGGTTCGGCCTGGGCATCGATCTCTCGCCTCTGGTGGTGATCTTGGTCATTATCTTTCTCCAACAGTTTCTGGTGGCGACGCTTCGGCAGGCGGCCCTGCGGCTCCATTAGGGGCCATGGCTCCGCACCTTGAGGTTGAGGTCGACCCTCCGTGCACGGCGCGGGGAGAGGATGGAAGGAGAATCGAGATGAAAGTGACTCCAGGGGATATCCAGCAGATCGGTTTCCGAAAGGCCTTCCGGGGGTACGATCGACGCGAGGTCGATGAGTTTCTCGCGGGATTGTCCGACACATTTGAGGAGTTCACCAAGGAAAGTCACCACGCCAAGGACCGTATCGAAGCCCTTGAAGCGGCGCTGGATGAACTCAAGCGGAAGGAGGATCTGCTCAGTCAGACACTCGTCTCGGCGGAGCGGATGGTCGACGAGATGAAGCGTCAGGCCCAGCGGGAAGCGGAACTCCGTGTCCGAGAAGCGGAAGTTGTGGCGGACAATCTCACGCGCAAGGCGCGGGAAGAGCGGTCCGCCATCGAACAGGATGTCATCGCGTGGCGGCGTCGCCAGATCGAGTTGGTGGAACAATTTAAGGGGTTCCTCAGGGGAATCGAGAAGAGCCTCGATCTTGCGGTCGATCCTGTTCGAGGGGAGGAAGAAACGACGGCTGGCCCCCGCAGAGGGTAGA
>Ga0210377_10000404_pt1 | contig 41265 bp, 38 predicted proteins | sample PLM4_65_b1redo_FD_155480 | JGI IMG/M metagenome (GOLD analysis project Ga0210377, IMG submission 155480) | Groundwater sediment microbial communities from an aquifer in East River, Colorado, USA - PLM4_65_b1 redo | ecosystem: Environmental > Terrestrial > Soil > Riparian zone | place: USA: East...
CATTCATCCAGAAATACCAGGGCCAGTTCAACGAACAGCAGCTTGCGGACATGCTCTGGATCACCCGGAAATCGCTCTGGGAGAAGAGAAAGAAGTGGGGGATTCCGAGGGAGCGGTAGGGGCGGCGGAACGAAATTCAAAATGCAGAGTGCAAAATCCAAAAGTCAAAATAAGGGGGAAAGACACGATGGCCTGCGGTCATCCATCAATTTTGCAGTTTGAAATTTTCAATTCGCATTTTGCATTAGCTGCGGCCAGGGGCCGCGCGATGCAAGGGAGAATGCGATGAGTCTTGAACGTCTGATCAGTGATTTGAAGAACGGTCTCGGGATGGTCCGGGTGAACGCCGCTGCCGAACTCGGGAAGTTGAAGGATAAGGGGGCCGAAAAGGCATTGATAGAGGCGCTCGGAGACGGAAACATGGCGGTCCGGAACAACGCCGCGTTTTCCCTCGGGGAGCTGCGTTCGCAAGATGCTGTGCCGCGGCTCATCGTCATGTTCAGCGATCCGGAAGAGCGGGTGCGGAAGAGCACGGTCAAAGCGCTGGGCATGATCGGCACGCGCGACGCGATCGCACCCCTCATACAGTTGCTTGCCAGTGATCCATCGGCCAGTGTGAAGAGGAGCACGATCCGCAGCCTGGGACAGATCGGAGGACCGAAAGCCATGCAGGCAGTCGAGTCTTTTATATCCAGCCCGGATGTGATGCTCGCGGCAATGGCGAAGCAGGTGCTTGAGAAGCATAACAATCGATGACAAGGTCGCCCTGACCAATGCGCGAAACGGGCAAGAGGAGGATGCACATGGAGTCCATCAGCAAACTGCTGAACCAGATCTTGGGGCATTATGAAAAAAAGGAATATGAAGCTGCGGAGCGCGGGGTGGATCTGCTCCTTGTCTCTCATCCGGATTTTCATAGGGGGCAGTTCATGAAGGCGGTGATCCTCGAAGAGACGGGGAGGGCCGTTGATGCGGAACGTCATTATGAGAAGGCGGGGAACCGGTACACCCTCTGGAGTCGTCTTGCCATGCAGCTTCAGGATATTGATCCTGACCGGGCAATCATGTATTACGAACGGGCGACCAAGATGGATCCGCAGAACAACCTTCTGTGGTTCAACCTGGGAGCGCTTTATGAGAAGAAGGGCAGGACTGACGACGCGCGGGGATGTTACCGGAACCTGTCTCCACTGAAAGAGGTCCTTTCAAAAATATTTATTCCTCTTGGTTTCATGATCTTTTTGATCAGCGGGGGAGCGATGATGATCCAGCGCGGAGAAAGAGGGCTCGCTGCAGTCGTGATCGCATCAGCGGTTTTCTGCGTTTTCTGGCTGAAGCGGGATGCGGGGAAAGCGATTCAAATGATCGTGAAAAAGAACCGGGCAGGGCGATAATCATTGAGAAAACTGCCCTCTTTAAACTCCCCTCCAAAGGTAGTAGTATGTATTTATCAAGCAGCGGCACCGGAAGGAGAATTCCGGCAACAACGGTAATATGATGTTTGTTCACTTCCTGCAGTCGATGAGTACCCCGTGCCTGGTTTTCATTCCCTTGTTCGGCCGCATTCATCCGATGCCATCCCTCCAGGATGAGGGAACCGAATGATTGCGGCGGGTATACGTGAGCGTGATCTATGAAATTCAATATTATCTATGAAACGATCCTGAACAGCGTGAGCGAAACGGTCTATGTGGTCGACCGGGAGATGCGGATCCAGTATGTGAACCGGGCAGCCGGGAAACTCACAGGCTATTCGCCGGACGAATCCGTCGGGAAGTTTTGTCACGACATCTTCTGTGAGGAGTCTTATCGCTGCAAGGACCTGTGCCCGCCAAAGCAGGCCATGGAGAAAATGAGCTCAATCCTCCATCGCGAAGCGGAGACCAAGACCAAGAACGGAGACGTGCGCCAGACTCAGATATCAATTTCGCCGCTCTGCGACGAAGACGTGTGCACAGGAGCGGTCATCGTTGTTCAGGACATTACAGAGCTGAAAAAGGCCGATGAGAGGATTCGCAGGCAGAACACATTTCTGACAGCTGTCATCGATGCCCTTCCTCATCCCTTCCTGGTCATTGATGCGGATACCCATAGTCTGAAACTGGCAAATGTCGCAGCCTACCACGGCAAATTGCCGGAGCAGATGACCTGCCATGAGCTTTCACATAAGACGTCCGTACCCTGCAGCAGCATCGATCATCCTTGCCCGTTGGAAAAGGTGAAGTCGACGGGGCAGCCGGTAATGCTGGAACATAAACATTACGATGCCAACGGGATATTAAGGGATGTTGAGGTTCACGGATTTCCGATCTTTGATGATGAGGGGAAGGTCGTCAAAATGATCGAATACAGCATCGACATTTCGGACCGGAACCGGATCGCACGAGAGCGGGAAACGCTCATTGTCGACTTGCAGTCGGCATTGCATAAGGTAAAGACCCTGAGCGGACTGCTGCCGATCTGCTCGTCATGCAAAAAGATCAGGGACGACACTGGATATTGGAACATCCTGGAGCAGTATATCAGCGAGCATTCCGACGCCGAGTTCACCCACGGCCTGTGTCCTGAATGCGTGCGACGATTATATCCGAATTTGAACCTGAACGAGAGTCGTTAGCCCCCGGTCCTGGCTCAGAGCATGATCAGTACGCTCATCATGGCAATGGACCAGATGATGTCCGTGGGCAAATGCATATCACAGGTTGAATCGAACAGCAGATCAAGACGGGCGGGAAATTCATCGTCCTCCAGCCAGAGCGTCAGGGTGACGGGTATTCGCGGCAACGGCGCAAGCCGGAGCGAAGCATCGCCAAACGTCATGATCTCACCGCCAAGGGATTTACCCTTTTCGATAAAGCCTTCCCGGTTCTTCCTAAACTTGTTCGCGACACTATCGAGCGGCAAAACATGTGAACCCCTGGTGAAGATCTCGCCGCCACTGATGTACTCGAGATTTACGAGTTTGCCGGTGCAGGCCATGTCCTTGGCGCTGACCAGATACCAGAGGACCGAGAGCCGAAAGAAGGAACCGAGTTTCCCGAGCAGCACAGCGCTCCCCGGGTCTGTGCTTGAGATCTTTTTCTCTGGCACGGAAACGATAAAGTTCATGCCGAAGGAAGTTACCCGGTAACTTGTGGACGCCGCGTCAAAAGCAACTGAAGCTGCTCTGCAGACATCCGCCGGTTTCAGTGTCCCGAGGATATCCCAAGCCTTGTCTTCACCAGGATTGTTTATTCCTGCCATGTTACCTCTCTGAAAAAGAATTGGTTCATTCAATACTAACAAATAATCGAACTGTTGTTAAGTGGAATGGGCAGATGCATGCATCCGATTTAAATTAATGAGCATACGTTAATATCACTTTTTGAAATTATTGGCCATGACCCCACAGTTACTATTCGTAGCTCGCTTGTTCATCATGATATTACTATTAGTTACGAATGGGACAGCTGCCCTTCGTTACATGACTTCCTCAATGAATTTGCACTGATCGAGTTTTGCTAAGCACTTATTCAGAACGTGCGAATCCCTATAAATTGTAATTATGGATCACAATACAATCAGCTGCTCTTTCTGACATGGATTACCATGAAAACGATATGTAACATATTGATTTTATGCAAATTATTTAGTATCAAGGCAGCCCGGCATAAAAAAAGAAGTTCACTGCGCTTTGTCTTTAAATTTTCATAAGGAAGTCGCCTTGAGCGTTCATAATATTAAATTGGATACTATTCCGCACGAAATGCCAAATTGGCCCTTGTTTTGCTTATTTATTGAACATGAAATTCACCACGGCGCTGAATAATGGCAGCAACATTATCCTCGAAGACGTGATTTCCTTCCTCAGGATGGTGCCGCCATTCCAGTTCCTTTGTGATTCGGACCTTCAGGCCGTTGCCCGGAACCTGTCCATGGAGTTCTATCCCAAGGACATGGTGATTCTGCGGCAGGACGGGCCGCCGAGTGACGCACTCCGCATCATCAAAAAGGGCGGGGTAAAGATCATTCTTGTTTCGGACGAAGGCGGCGAGGCGGTCATTGATTACCGGGGAGAAGGAGATACTTTCGGGTTCTTGTCCATGGTGGGCAAAGACCGCGTGCGCACCAACGTCGTGGCCATCGACGACACGATATGCTACCTCCTGGGTCAGGAGATGGTGTTAAAACTGCTCGATTCCAATCTGTCCTTCACTGAATTTTTCCTTCAATCCCATATTACGCGTTACCTCGACAAAACCTACCGTGAGATGCAGGACAAAAGCATGTTCTACGGAGGGAGCGACCGCCTTCTGTTCACGACGCAGGTGGGGGACATGGCGGTCAAGAATGTGGTTTCCACGCAAGAGGACACCACGATCCGGGAAGCGGCGCAGATCATGTCCGAGCAGTGCATCAGTTCGATCGTGGTCAGGGACCGCAACGGCTTGCCTACGGGCATGGTGACCGACCGGGACCTCCGGGAAAAGGTAGTCTCACGGGGACGGAACGTGGAGGATCCGATCAAGAGCATCATGAGCTCATCGCTGATCCGCGTCGATGCGCGGGACTACTGTTTCGAGGCTGTGCTGAAAATGATCAAGTACAACATCCACCATATCCTGGTGATCAAGGACGGCCAGCTTACCGGAGTGATCACGAACCACGACATGATGATGTTGCAGGGGACGTCGCCGCTCTCACTCACGAAGGACATTGAGAGCCAGCAGACCATCGAGGGGCTTATCCCGGTCTCGAAGAAGATCAACGGCATTGTCGGGCTTTTGCTCAAGGAAGGGGCCAAGGCGAGCAACATCACCAAGATCATCACCGAGATCAATGACCGGCTCGTGCGAAAAGTCCTTGAATGCGCCGAGCGAAAGCACGGCAAGCCGCCGCTTGCTTACTGCTGGATCGGGTTTGGGAGCGAAGGCCGCAAGGAGCAGACCTTCAAGACCGATCAGGACAACGCCATCATCACTGCTGATCCGGCGACCGAGGCCGAGGCGGAAGCCGCGAAAAAATATTTCTCCGCCTTTGCAGAATTTGTAAGAGACAGCCTGCTCCAGTGCGGGTTCCCGCCCTGCCCGGCGAACTATATGGCGAGCAATCCGCAGTGGTGCCAGCCGCTTAAGGTCTGGAAAAAATATTTCTCCACCTGGATATCGACTCCTACGTCGGAGGCCGTGCTCAATTCCGTGGCCTTCTTCGATTTCCGGCCGATGTACGGCGAGACCTCCCTGGCCGACACGCTCCGTGACCATCTGAACGCGCTCCTCAAGGACCAAAAGGTGTTCCTCGGGTATCTGGCGAACATGGCAATCAAGAATCAACCGCCCGTCGGGTTCTTCAAATCCTTTGTCGTGGAAAAAGGGGGGGCGCACAAGGATCAACTGAACCTCAAGATCAAAGGCCTTGCACCTCTCGTGGACATCCTGCGGCTTTTTGCGCTCGAGAAGGGCATCCGCGAGACCTCCACCATGGAGCGGATCGATACGCTGCGGAGCATGCATTCCATCGTTGGCGAATACGCCGACGACTTCGAGCAGGCCTTCGAGTTCATCAGTCTTCTCAGGATCCATCATCAATACGAACAGATCAGCAATGGCGTGGCGCCGGACAACTTCATCAACCCGAACCAGCTGAGCAACCTCGAAAAACGGTCTATCAAAGGGGCATTCCAGCTCATCACGAAGATCCAGGACCTGATCATCGAGCTGTACAAGGCGCTGATCTGGTAGATGGAGAGGGTGGCTGGTTTGAAAAAGGACTGACCTGTGTTCGGACCGACCGGCAGAAAAGAAAAAAAGCTGCGGGGTATCGACGAGAAGACGCCGATCACCAATGTCCGATATGTGGTCGTGGACACGGAACTGACGGGGCTGGATGAAAAGAAGGACTGCATCGTTTCTATCGGAGCGGTGCGCATGACCGGCGGGAGGATCGGGCTCGGGGACATGTTTTACCGGCTCGTCAGCCCGAACAAGAAGCTCACGGCCGACAGCGTGGTCATTCATGAGATAACGCCGTCTGACGTGGTTGCCCAGCCGGAGATCGATACCGTGCTCGCAGAGTTTCTTGACTACGCAGCTGATGACGTGCTCGTGGGGCATTTTATCTCCATCGATCTCGCATTCTTCAACCGGGAGATGAAACGGCTGTACGGACACGAGATCGAAAACGTATCGATCGACACGTTCGCGCTCGATGAGTGGCTCAGGAAACGGTTGAAGTCCCAAGCCTATTTCGCGAAGGCGCTCCCCGGATACCGGCTCTACGACATCGCAACAAGCATCGGCATCCCGGTGAACAGCTCACACAACGCAATTGCGGACGCTTTTACGACCGCACAGCTCTTGCAACGGTTCATCCCGCTCCTTATAGAGGCGGGGGTACATGACATCGGGGAACTTTTAAAGCGTGGAAAACCATTTGAAGGGGGTGATCGGTTCAGAATAACAGGTGATTTCGGAAACTTTTAGAAGCAGAATGAATAAAATACAGAAGGAGGATGAAACATGGCCAAATTAAAACACGAAGATATTTTGAATGACCCGGACTTTAAGGACCTCTCCAGACAGAAGTTTGTCGTCTCCACCGTTCTGACGATCCTCGAGCTGGTGCTCTATTTCGGGTTCATCGGCCTGATCGCGTTCAACAAGCCGTTCCTGGCGCAGAAGCTCTCTGCTGGCGTCGCCACCACGATCGGGATACCCATCGCGGTCGGGACGATCATCGGTTCGTGGGTGCTTACCGGCATCTATATCTGGTGGGCGAACACCAAGTATGATGTGCTGGTCAACAAAGTCAAAGACAAGGTGGGAGGATAATCATGCCACAGACAATCATTGGACAGACAAACCCCGTCGCAATCATGTTCTTCCTTTTGTTCGTGATCAGCACCCTCGGCATCACCTACTGGGCTGCTAAACGGACAAGGACCACAAAGGATTTCTACGCCGCGGGCAGGAGCATCACCGGTTTCCAGAACGGGCTCGCCCTTGCCGGCGACTACATGAGCGCCGCGTCGTTCCTCGGGATCGCCGGCCTTGTGTCGACGAAAGGCTATGACGGCCTCATCTATTCGGTGGGCTGGCTCGTGGGATGGCCCATCGTCATGTTCCTGATATCGGAGCCGCTGCGGAACCTTGGAAAATACACCTTTGCCGACGTGGTCGCCTATCGTCTGCAGCAGCGCCCCATCCGGGCGGCGGCTGCCACGGGCTCGCTCGTCGTCGTGATCACCTACCTGATCGCGCAGATGGTTGGAGCCGGGACCCTGGTCAAGCTCATGTTCGGCATGCAGTTCGAAGTAGCCATCGTGATAACCGGCGCGCTGATGATCTCTTACGTGCTGTTCGGCGGCATGATCGCAACGACGTGGGTGCAGATCATCAAGGCATGCCTCCTTCTGAGCGGCGCCACGCTTCTGGTGTTAATGACCCTGTACAAGTTCGGATTCAGCTACGGCGAACTTTTCGGCCAGGCTGAAAAGCTCTACGGCGCGAAGTTCCTTGAGCCGGGGGGTCTTGTCTCTAATCCCATCGACGCCTTCTCACTCGGTCTCGCCCTCATGTTCGGCACGGCCGGTCTTCCGCACATCCTTATGCGATTCTACACCGTGCCCGATGCCAAGCAGGCGAGAAAGTCGGTGTTTGTCGCGACGGGATTCATCGGTTATTTCTACATCCTGACCGTGACCATCGGGTTCGGCGCAGCGGTACTCGTGGGCCAGAAAGCCATCATGGCAATTGACAAGGGCGGCAATATGGCCGGTCCCATGCTCGCCGAGGTGCTCGGCGGAAACATTTTCCTCGGATTCCTGTCAGCCGTGGCATTCGCCACGATCCTCGCCGTGGTCTCCGGTCTGACCCTTGCGGGCGCGTCAGCGCTCTCCCATGACCTGTTCGTGGGCGTGATCCGCCGCGGCGTCGCTGCGGAGAAGGAAGAAGTGAAGGTTGCTAAGATATCAACGGTCGCGCTGGGTGTGATCGCGATCCTGCTCGGGATCTTCTTTAAAGGCCAGAACGTCGCGTTCCTGGTAGGCTTAACCTTCGCGATCGCCGCAAGCGCGAACTTCCCTGCGCTGCTCCTCTCCGTCACCTGGAAGAAACTCACCACCTACGGGGTTGTCTGGAGCATCTATACCGGCGTTATCGTGGCGACGGTACTCATCATCCTGAGCCCGACCGTCTGGGTCGACATCATTCACAAGGAGGCGAAGACCAAAGTTGAAACCCAGATGAAAGAGGCTGATACGGCCATGGCAGCCGCTGATACCCAGATCGCTGAAATACAGAAGCAGATCATCACGGCTGATGCGATCAACGCCATGAAGAAAAAGGACCAGGAGGCCGCCTTGCAGAAGAACGCGGCTACGGAGGCCTCAATTGCCGCCAGGAAAGCGGAGAAGGACCAGTTAGCGGCCAAGAAGAAAGAGGCGGCATCCCAGATGCCGCAGCCGATCTTCCCGCTCAAGAACCCCGGTATCTACTCAATGGCTGCAGCATTCCTGATGGCATTCCTCGTCTCTATCGTAAGTCCCGAGAAAGCAGCAGAGGACAAGTTCGCGGGCGTGAAGGTCCGTGAGTATCTCGGTATAGGATCAGAGGATTAAGCAGGTGGCAGCAGTGCCGTGAAATACCGTGAACCGGCGGGGGACACATCTGAACTCTGTGAGTATCCCTCCGCCGGTTCATTCTCTTTAGAAAAACCGTCATTTCCATTGCGGTATTTCTGCATGAACGGGATTTACATTTGGCCGCGTGTTGTGTATGCTTATACGCGGACCAATGGCCCGATACTTCGATTATCCAGATAAGGAGAACAGTCATGGCAGATCAAAGCATCCAAGTCTTATCGACGGAGAAAAGAGTCTTTCCTCCGTCAAAGGAATTCAGCCAAAAGGCACACATCAAGAGCATGCAGGAGTATGAACAGCTCTATAAGCGCTCCGTCGACGATCCCGATAAGTTCTGGGGCGAGATGGCGGAAAAGAACCTCACGTGGTCCAAGAAGTGGACCAAGGTCCTGGATTACGATTTTCACAAGCCTTATATCAAGTGGTTCAGCGGCGGGAAGCTGAATGCCTCGGTGAACTGCCTTGACCGCTTCATCAATACCGCCACCCGCAACAAGGCGGCGCTCATTTGGGAGGCGGACGGGGGAACCTACAAGACCTACACTTATCAACAGCTGTACTACGAGGTGAACCGCTTCGCCAACGTTCTCAAAAAGAAGGGCATCAAGAAGGGCGATCGGGTCACCATCTATTTGCCGATGATCCCGGAGCTCGCCATCTCCATGCTGGCCTGCGCGCGGGTGGGCGCGATCCACAGCGTGGTGTTCGGCGGTTTTTCCGCGAAAGCAATGCGCGATCGAATCCAGGATTGTCAGTCGTCCATGGTGATCACCGCGGACGAGGGGGTCCGCGGCGGCAGGTACGTGCCCTTGAAGGCTAATGCCGACGAAGCGATCCTCGAATGTCCGACGGTCAAGGACATGATCGTGGTCCAGCGGGCAGGCACGGGCAAGATCAACATGGAACCGGACAGGGACAGCTGGTGGCATGAGGAGGTGGCCGCGAAGGACATCACCAACTTCTGCGAGCCCGAGGAGATGGACGCGGAGGATCCGCTCTTTATCCTCTACACCTCCGGTTCCACGGGCAAGCCCAAGGGCGTGCTGCACACCACGGCGGGATATCTCCTCTATACCAATTTGAGCTTCCGGTGGATCTTCGACTACCACGAAGAAGACATTCACTTCTGCACTGCCGACATCGGGTGGGTCACGGGCCACAGTTATATCCTCTATGGACCGCTTTCGAACGGAGCGACGTCGCTCATGTTCGAGGGCATCCCGAGCTATCCCGACCCGGGCAGGTTCTGGGACATTGTTGACAAGCACCGGGTGAACATCTTCTATACCGCCCCGACGGCGATACGGGCGCTCATGAAGGAAGGCGAGAGCTGGGTGACCAAGCATGAACTTTCATCGCTGAAGGTTCTCGGATCGGTCGGCGAGCCCATCAACCCCGAGGCGTGGATGTGGTACCACAAGAACGTGGGCCACGAAAAGCTCCCGATCGTGGACACGTGGTGGCAGACCGAGACCGGCGGCATCCTGATCACGCCGCTGCCGGGCGCCATGACGACGAAACCGGGTTCGGCAACAAGACCGTTCCCCGGCGTCGTTCCCAGTGTGGTGAAAGAGGATGGTTCGCCCGCCAAGGCGAATGAAGGCGGTTATCTGTGTATTGACAAGCCATGGCCCGGCATGCTGCGCGGCACCTACGGCGATCCGGAAAATAAGCGGATCAAAGAGGTTTATTTCAGCCGGTTCCCGGGCAAGTACTTCACCGGCGACGGCGCCCGGTTCGACGAGGACGGCGATTACTGGCTCATGGGCCGGGTGGACGATGTCATCAATGTCTCAGGGCACCGGCTTGGCACGGCCGAGGTCGAGTCCGCGCTCGTCAGCCACGAAGCGGTTGCAGAGGCTGCGGTCGTCGGTTATCCGCATGACATCAAGGGCGAAGGAATCTATGTGTACGTGACGCTCAAGGACGGGTTTAAACCGACGGACGAGCTCAAGAAGATCCTCACCGGTCATGTCCGTTCGGTCATCGGGCCGATCGCCACGCCCGACAAGCTGCAGTTCGCGCCCGGTCTCCCGAAGACGCGGAGCGGCAAGATCATGCGCCGCATCCTCCGGAAGATCGCGCACGGCCAGGTAGACGAACTCGGCGATACCTCGACACTTGCCGATCCGTCGGTCGTGCAGTCGCTTGTGAAGGAGCGGCTGGTGTAGGATTCCGTGACGGCGGATCCCATTCCGCCATTGAACAATAACCGACGGGAGGTCGTAGAATAAATTGTGAAACCCATTTGCAGTTTCTAAGACTGCAGATGGGTTTTTTTTTCATCGCGCGGTGAAGGATCTCGACTTTCGATTGTATTAGGTACGGATCTGCTTCTGCGAAAAAAATCTTCGTAGCCTTCGTCGGCTTTGTGGTAAAATAATTTTGTTCCGGCTTGTCCGGGTCGGGTATAATCGGGATATATCAGGTGATTGCCGGGCAGGTACCTGTTGCTCACCCATATAATCTTTGCCGTGCACCCGTTGACGGTTCGAATACCAAAAAGGAGGTCAATCCATGAAAAGACTGTTTTTGAGCATGATCATGTGCTCCCTGGTCGTATTCTCCGCGGCTGCGGAGGAACAGCGATTTACCATACCGATCGGCGATTCACCGGCGACCGGCCCCGTGAATGCGCCGGTGACGATCATTGAATTCATCGATTTTCAATGACCACACTGCGTGGCGGCCGGTCCGACCGTCAAAAAGATCATGGAGTCCTATCAGGGGAAGGTCAGGCTCGTGATTAAAAATTATCCCTATCAGTATCGTGATTATTCCCATATCGCGGCCGAGGCGTCGCTCGCGGCGCAAGACCAGGGGAAATACTGGGAAATGCATGACTATCTGATCAAGCAGTCGCCGAAGCTCGACCGTGCCAGTCTCATCAAGTATGCTCAAGAACTCGGGCTTGATACGAAGAAGTTCACCGAGTCAATAGACGGGAAGAAACATTCTTCGGAAATCGATCGGGACAAGAAGCTTGCTATCGACATGGACCTCTACAATACGCCCACCTTTTTCATCAACGGACGCAGGGTCATTGGTGAGCGGCCGTTTGATTACTTCAACAAGATCATCGATGAGGAGCTGAAAAACGCAAAATAAGCTCACGTTCGAAGGGTGGAGCGAGAAGTGCGGAGGAAAAGCACATGGTCGTTCAGAAAAAGCTGCTGACGCTGCTTTTGATTCTCATGTTCATGCCGATGACCGCTGCAGCCGGGAAACTTGAGCCGGTCGGGGCCGTGCCGGTTCCCGTAACCAATCCCCAGACGCCGGAGAAAATCGAGCTCGGCAAACAGCTTTTTTTCGACCGGCGTCTCTCGGGTGACGGTACGATGAGCTGCTCCACCTGCCACGACCCGGAGAAAGGCTACTCCGATGACCTGGCAATTTCGCTGAGCTATCCACGACGAGGAACTGGCGGAACTCGCCGACGCTTATCAATGTCGGCTTCCAGAGGTTCCTGTTCCATGACGGCCGCGCTCGAACTCTTGAGGAACAGGCGCTGTTCCCGATGATGTCCGCCTTCGAGATGAACCGCAACCTCGATTTTGTCGAGGAGGTGATCCGGTCGGTGCCTGAATATGTTGAATCCTTCCGAAGGGTCTTCGGCAATGAGATGACGCGCGAGCGAATGGCAATGGCGATCTCCTCGTTCGAGCGGACCCTGGTCTCGGTCAATTCTCCGCTCGACCGGTTCCTGCGGGGAGACACCAAGGCCCTCTCGGCGGAGGCAAGAAAAGGATACGACATTTTCACCGGGAAGGGGAAATGCGCCAACTGCCACGGTGGGGCGAATCTTGCGGACGACAAGTTCTATGCGCTCAACGTTCCCGAGAACATCGAGCAGGAGAAGGACCCGCGGGTGGCGGCGACACGGCGGTTCGTGGCCAAGGTATCGAACTATGAAGACTACCGAAACCTTACCGAGGATCCCGGCAGGTACCTGGTGACCAAGGACAAGAAGGATTGGAAGGCATTCCGTACGCCGACGTAGCGAGAGATCGCGAAGACCGCGCCGTACATGCACAACGGAATTTTTGTGACACTTGACGAGGTGATCGAGTTCTTTGACAAGGGCGGCGGGAAGGGGAACACGGCGCTTAAGACGCTGGGTTTGAACGATAAGGAAAAGACATACCTCAAAAGGTTCCTCACTGAGGCGCTGAACGGTGAGGACCTCGTCATCCGGTATCCGAAAGTACCGCAGTAGCTGAGAATGCAAGCGGTTTAGACGGGATAACAGGATCTGCAGGATACCTGCCATTGAACTATCCGATCGTATCCCCGGATCCTGTCAGAAGGTTTTCATGGACATCATCAACGAAATTATCGCAAAGAAGCCGCATCTCGAGGACACGCTGCGGTTCTATGAAAGGTCGATGCTTTTCACAGATGCGGTGAAAGCGCTCGGCATGCCTTCGAGGCCGGGTCTGAACGCCTATCCTCCGGAATTCATTGGCCGGATCGTTGAGCGATTTTTATCTGTCGTCGATCTGCCTGAAGGCAGTCTGTCTCCCCTAAAACAGGCCTTGGAGCTCGGCGAGATCGATTTTATGAGACTTCCTCTGCTCGAAGTGCCGGCTTTTTCGCTCCCCTATCCCGAGGACGATCTTATGATGCTTCTCTTTCTTTTAAGCAGGCCGTACTTTCTTGGGATGCATGACGCCTTATTGCGGAATGATCGCTTCTGGGAAGAGGGAAGGTGTCCCGTATGCGGTGCCCGGCCCGCCCTGTTGTCCGACTCCCCGGAGGGCCTGCAGCAGCACTGTTCTTTCTGCAGTACCAAAGGACGGTTTGATGCCGTCGGATGTCCTGTTTGTCACGATAAGGATAAGGCCTTGTTGAAGACATTCTTTGTCAAGAAAGAAAAAGGATTAACGGTCCGAGCGTGTGATTTGTGCAAATCGTATGTCAAGGTTGTGGATGGGGGCTTGCTGAGCAGTGTGACACCCGATTTTGCCGACCTTATGAGCCTGCCCCTGGATATTATGGTCCAGGAAAAAGGCTACAAGCGTCCTTCTCCAAATCCCATCGGGATGGTGAGGATGTCCGCGAGTGGATGAACCTGCGACGGGCATTTGAATATTGCTATGGCCTTACTTACACCGCTTGACCAGGTCGGGTTGTCCGGATTAGCATGACAGGGGCGGGGATGTTCTATCCATTGATTTTCTGGATGGCTTTGTTGATCGTGTCTGAATTCGGGTCGTGCTGCAGGGCATTCCGGTATGCGGCGAGCGCCTTTTCTTTCAGCCCGCTTCTCGCATAGAAGTTCCCGAGCTCCAGATGGTATTCGCTTTTTTCCGGCGCTTTCTCGATCGCCTTCACGAAGTGCTCTTCTGCTTCATGGCCTCTTCGCGGAATGCGCGCGAGCGTCAAGCCCCGGCGAAATATATATTCCGGGTTCCCGGGGTCAAGGCGTATCGCCCATGCGAAGGCCTCCTCGGCGCCCCAAAAGTTTCTCTGGTTAAACTGCTTCATTCCCTCATGGTACTGAGCACGGGCAGTCTCCCGGTTGGCTGATTTTCCCTTTTGGACCTTTTCCTCCTCCCGCTCCTTCTCGACCCCGCTGGCGAGGTCGATGTTATATTGATGGTGCGCGGTCTTTGAACTGAGCGTTTCATAGGCATCATGGATCCGCGAAAAGAGTGCTTCAAGCTTCTCTTTCATGTCGTGCATTTCGGGTTCAAAGTGCCGGTCAGGATGGTAGAGATTGGCCAGATGGAAGTACGCCTTCTTTATCTCCAGCGGCGTGGCGCCGTGGCCCACCTCGAGCACTTCATAATGGTTTTGTCGTCCCAGACCATCGAAAGCGTTCTGGATCGTCTCCTTGGTGACGGATGTTGCGGGCGCCACGGCCTGCGCATCATTTTTCTTTTCAGTCGTGACTGTTTCGCGCACGACCGCGGACTCGATCTTTTCCTCCCGGGTCTTGATCTCCCCTGTTTCCACGATTCTGAGAGCCAGCAGCGTGTAGACTGCCTTGAGCGTGTTAAAATCCCCGATGCCGGACAGTACGCATATTTCCTGTATGCTTTTGGAACCGTCGATGATCGAAAAGACCGCCTGCTGGTCCTGATCGAGGTGAACGCTCTGGAAGAGGGGTGAGGGGTCCGTTGACGTGCGGAGGATGGTCTTGATCGAAGGGAGCGACTTGCGGACTCTGTTCCAGTCGAGATTGCGGATGCCCTCAATGATCAGGTCCCCGGTGCTCATCTGGATAGGGATGATTTCGGAGACCGGCAGGGGGCGGCCATCGAACTGGTAGCTTCCATCGCGCCAGCTGAATATGTTAATGACAATCTCTTTGACCTGGAGCTTCACCTGGGCGACAAGGTCCTGCGCGGTGAGGATTCCCATCTCGAACAGGACGGCACCCAGTTTTTTGCCGTGTTTGATGACGGATTCCGATGTTTTGTCAAACTGATCGATGGTGATCTTCCCCGTTCGCATCAGGAATTCTCCCAGCCTGTCTTCATCCAAATTCGATGATGCGAACAGGATATCCCCGTTCTTAAAGAACACTTTTTTAATCTCCCGCTCACGCGAAAAGACGATGGTGCCGGTCTCCTTTTCTTTTCGGAGGTCCTGAAAGAGCCAGGGGATGGTAAAGTCCTTTATATCACCGGATGGTGAGATCATATAACTCCTTGGGGTCATGAAACGCGAACGATCCCGGCAAATCCAAAAGATATTATAGCATTATATTAAGCCTTCGCATATTTTTTTACGTGCATCTTTCAACACTTCGATTGCAGATGAAGCACCCGATATTACAATCAGGGCATTGACTAACATCCCGGTTCTTACTATAATAAAACCATACTATCCCGATGTGCCCCGTTAGAGATCGTCCAGAGATCGCTCGATGGAACGCCAGAGAGATTCCAACTAATCCATGGTTGTTAGTAAGCCCGACCTTCGATCTCTTCAAACGGGGTGGACGGGTCGATTATATTCCTTGTTACCGTAACTCGCTAATCCCAGAGAATTCATTATGTAAAGGAAAGGCCCATGCAAAAAGACCTCTTCCTCGGAATCGATATCGGTTCGGTGACCATCAAGACCGCACTCCTTGCTGCGGACAAGACGCTCCTCTCCGAGACATACACCCGGATCAAGGGTGACCCGCTTAATTCTCTCAAGAACGAGCTTCAGGCCCTCACATCAAAATTTTCCGAAAGCAAAATCGTCGCTGTCGGCATCACCGGCAGCGGCGGCAAGCAGATTGCCGGGACACTGGGAGCTTTGTTCATCAACGAGATACTCGCGCAGTCCTCCTTCGCCGGCCGATATCATCCTGATGCGCGTACCATCATCGAGATGGGCGGTGAGGACGCGAAGCTCATAACCCTTGCCAGCGATGCGGTCTCTCATGGGGTCAGGATCGAAGATTTTGCAATGAACGCAGCCTGCGCTGCGGGTACCGGCTCATTTCTCGATCAGCAGGCTTCACGCCTTCATCTCACCATCGAAGAGTTCAGCGCCATCGCCCTGAAATCCCGGACGCCGCCGCGTGTTGCGGGCAGGTGCAGCGTTTTCGCCAAGAGCGACATGATCCACCTTCAGCAAAGCGCCACACCGGATTACGATATTGTAGCCGGGCTCTGTTTTGCCATGGCAAGGAACTTCAAGGCCACCGTAGGCAAGGGCAAAAAGTTCCTTACGCCGCTTTTGTTTCTGGGCGGTGTGGCTGCGAACCTCGGCATGCGCAGGGCCTTCCGCGAAGTACTTGCCCTTTCGGAATCCGATATGCACGTACCCGAGCACTTCACCACGTCGGGTGCGATAGGGGCAGGGCTCATGGTCATGGAGCAATCCGTCCATCCAGCCTCCTGCGGGCTGTCAGCGCTTGCCGCCCATCTTTCATCAGGAGATAAAATCGTCCACTCCGGCGCAGAACCCCTTGCCAGGCCCCGCGGCATCATGCCGAACCCCGACTGTGATGCTTCACCGGACGGGGATGGCCTGATCGAGGTCTATCTGGGAGTGGACGTGGGGTCCGTCTCTACCAATGTGGTCGTCATCGACAAGAACATGCGGGTGCTGTCAAAACGGTATCTGCCCACGGCAGGCAGGCCGATCGAAGCGGTCAAACAGGGCCTTGCAGAAGTGGGAGAGGAGATCGGTTCGCGGGTCAAGATCCTCGGGGCAGGCACTACGGGTTCAGGCAGGTATTTGACGGGCGATATGATCGGCGCCGACGTGGTACGGAACGAGATCACCGCCCAGGCAACCGCTGCAGCGGCCATCGACCCCACTGTTGACACCATCTTCGAGATCGGCGGTCAGGACTCGAAATATATAAGCCTCCGTGACGGGGCGGTTGTTGACTTCGAGATGAACAAGGCCTGTGCCGCGGGCACGGGTTCATTTCTTGAAGAGCAGGCGGAGCGGCTCGGCATAAACATCAAGCAGGAGTTCGAAGACAGGGCGTTCCAGGCGGAGTCGCCTTGCAGGTTCGGCGAGCGCTGCACAGTGTTCATGGAGTCCGACCTGGTGCATTCCATGAACACCGGCTCGTGCGTGGAGGAGCTTACCGCCGGACTCGCGTACTCCATTGTCTACAACTATCTCAATAAAGTGGTTGCCGGCAAGCACGTTGGGGACCGCATCTTCTTCCAGGGCGGCGTTGCTGCGAACAGGGCCGTCGTGTCCGCCTTTGAGACGATCACGAACAGGCCCATCACGGTTCCGCCGCACTATGAGGTCACCGGCGCGATCGGCGCGGCCATCCTTGCCATGCGCCAGAGCTCGGGAGCAAGCACCTTCAAGGGTTTTGACCTGAGCAACCGCGATTACCGCGTTACGACCTTCGAGTGCGCCGAGTGCCCGAACCGCTGCAATATCCGCAGGGTGCTCTTTGACGGCGAGAAGCCGCTCTTTTACGGCAGCCGGTGCGAGAAGTATGACGTAAAGAAAAAGAAGGCGTCTTCCTGCGCAGCACCAGACCTGTTCGCTGAGCGGGAGGGCCTGCTCAACACCGCGATCGCGCACCATCGGCTCGATGAGCATGCTCCGAGTGTCGGCATTCCGCGCATGCTGTACGTAAACGACTTTCTGCCGTTCTTTCAGACCTTCTTTGCCGAGCTAGGTTACCGCGTCGTGCTGTCGGATCGCACGCATCGGACGCTGATCAACCGGGCGCTTGAGGCCACCGTGGCCGAGACCTGCTTTCCCGCCAAGGTCGCGCTCGGACACATTCAGGACCTTATCGATAAAAAAGTGGATATCCTGTTCCTGCCGAGCTTTATCCGGTTTCCCTCCTCCGGAGACCAGCACAAGTATGCACAGGCTTGTCCCTATGCCCAGGCATTACCGTATATCGCCAGGTCATCGGTCCGCGTCGGCGACATCCAGACGGTAGAGCCGGTCCTCTATCTGCAGGACGAACGTCATTTCAGCAAGAGCATGCAGATGCTGGGTGCATCGCTCGGCAAGGGCAGGGCAGCGGTAAAGCGGGCGCAGGGGGTCGCCCGTCAGGCACAGGAAAAATTTCGTCATGCCATCAATGAGCATGGCCGTGCGGTCCTATCAGCGATCAAGCCCGGAGAAAAGGCAATCGTGCTCATTGGCCGGAGCTATAACACCTGCGATCCCGGCGTGAACATGAACCTGCCTGCCAAGATCCGGGACCTCGGAATCCAGGCCATTCCCATGGACTTTCTTCCCCTCCACGACGTGGACAGTGCCCTTGAGAATATGTACTGGTTGTCCGGGCAAAAGATCATGGCCGCGGGGAGGATCATCCGTGAGCATCCGAACCTGTACCCCGTCTATATCACGAACTTCGGGTGCGGACCGGATTCGTTCATCACGCACTTCTTCAGGCATGAGATGTCAGGCAAGCCCTTTCTCCAGCTCGAGATCGATGAGCACAGCGCCGATGCCGGGGCGATCACGAGGATCGAGGCGTTCCTGGACAGCCTCAACAATGCGGGGCAGGGTAAACCGCGCGTGCCATTCTCGGTCCAAAACAGGAGCAATGGAACGCTTCGCACGAAAAAGGTCTATTTCCCACCAATGACCGACCATGCACATGCGCTCTCCGCCGCATTCCGTGCCTGCGGCGTGGAGACCGAGGTGCTGCCCGAATCGGATGACGAGACCGTGCGGATCGGCAGGAAACACAGTTCGGGCCGCGAGTGCTATCCCCTTGCGCTCACCACGGGCGATATGATCAAGGCAACGCGGCGACCGGGGTTCGATCCCGAGAGGAGCGCCTTCTTCATGCCTTCGGGAAAAGGGCCTTGCCGCTTCGGACAATATCACCGCTACCACCGGCAGGTGCTGGACGAACTGGGGCTTGACCGTGTTGAGGTCCTCTCTCCCATGCAGGACGAATCGTTGCATAATGACGTTCGTGTTCTCGATAAGGATTTTGTGGTTATGTGCTGGCGCGGCGTATTCGCCGTGGACATGATCCAGAAGGCGCTCTGGGAATACCGGCCTTACGAAAAACAGAAGGGACAGACGGACCGCGTCTATCAGATCGCGCTGAACGCGGTGAGCGCCGCGATCGAGCGAAGGGCGGACCTCCTTCCCGTGCTGCGTGACGTCTATGAGGACTTTTCCGCCATCGAGATCGCCGAGCGGAGCAAGCCGGTGATCGGTGTAGTAGGCGAGATATATATTCGCTCCAACCGGTTCAGCAACGAGGATGTGGTACGGCAGATCGAGAGGCTCGGCGGCGAGGCCTGGGTCGCGCCAATCTCCGAATGGCTCCTGTACGTGAATACAACGGCCAAGGTGTCTGCAAAGATGAACCAGTCATGGAATGCCCTGTTCAAGGCGTACATGACCGGAATGATCCAGCGCAAGGACGAGCGCCGGCTCCTGAGCGGCTTCAATGGCAACCTCCGGAGCCTGCACGAGCCGAGCATAGAACAGACCCTGCGCAGTGCCGCGCCCTACATCCACCATTCATTCGAGGGAGAGGCGGTGCTGTCCGTGGGCAAGGCCATAGACTATATCAACCGCGGCGTCTCGGGTATCGTGAATGTGATGCCTTTTACGTGCATGCCCGGTACTATCGCGATCGCCGTATTGAAACGGGTGCGCGAAGATCATGACAACATCCCCCTCCTGAATATCGCCTACGAAGGACAGGGAGACTCCCAGACACTCACCCGGATAGAGGCTTTTATGCATCAGGCAAAGGCGTATAAAGAGGCAAGGATGTCCGGAGGTATGACCAAAAAAAGAAAAACGGCAAATTGAACGGCCTTTTCCCGTCGTTGCAACTGATTCCATACAGGATGTTTTTTTTCAATTATGCGCTTGACATAACGCAGGGAAAACGGTATTCTTCATCTATCCGCGGAGAATTCCCGGACAATTTCAATTTAGAAGCAGAGGAGAAACAGAAATGGCAAACGGTGTAGTGAAGTGGTTCAACAACAGCAAGGGGTTTGGTTTTATCACGCAGGAGAATGGTGAAGATGTGTTTGTGCACTTTTCGGCGATTTCGGGCGACGGTTTCAAGTCACTGAACGAGGGTGACAAGGTGACCTTCGAAGTCGTGAAGGGTCCCAAAGGTCTTCAGGCGGCGAATGTAGCCAAAGCCTAAACAGCTCCGAAAAAAAATATTTATATAACCACTCCAAAGGCCCCGGAGCGATCCGGGGCCTTTTTTATTAACCAGCTTCGACAGAGTACAGAGCTCTTTACCACAGAGTACACAGAGAGAAACGAATCTCCGGGAGTGCTTTGCCTTACTCCGGGGACCTCTGTGTAGGTAGCTAAAAGCTGTTATGAAGTTTTGTGCACTACGCAGTATGTCGTAGCATTATTGTAAGGAGCCACATTGAAATTCGAACCATTCAAGTTCCATCCGAGCATCACGGCCGGTATCAAGGCGCTCGGCTATAGCACACCGACCCCCATTCAAGTCCAGGCGATCCCGCCAGTACTTGAGGGACGCGATGTCATGGGCCTGGCGCAGACCGGGACCGGGAAGACCGCCGCTTTTGTGCTGCCGATCCTCGAACGCCTGCTTAAGGGACCGCGCGGCCGTGTGCGCGCCCTGATCATCGCACCGACGCGGGAGCTAGCCGAGCAGACCCACGTGTCCATTGTTACGCTCGGCCGGGACACGAAATTGCGCAGCGTCACGATTTACGGAGGCGTGGGCGTGAATCCGCAAATTCAGAAACTGCGTGCCGGCGTCGAAATTGTCGTAGCATGCCCTGGCCGTTTGCTCGACCACCTCAATCAGAAAACGATCGACCTGTCGCATGTGGAAGTGCTCGTGCTGGACGAGGCGGATCGTATGTTCGACATGGGTTTCCTGCCTGATATCCGGAAGATCATCAAACAGTTGCCCGCCAAACGCCAGACCCTCTTGTTCTCGGCCACGATGCCCGATGACATCCGGAAACTGGTGCGCGAGGTCCAGCATGACCCGGTCACGGTGCAGATCGGCCATGCCGCGCCGGCGAACACGGTATCACACGCGCTCTATCCGGTGGAGCAGCATCTTAAGACAGCGCTTCTCATGGAGCTTCTCAAACACACGGATACGGAATCCATCCTGATCTTTACACGGACGAAGCACCGGGCCAAGCGCATAGGACAACAGCTCGAAAAAGCGGGTTTCAAGGCCGCGTCGCTTCAGGGCAATCTGTCTCAGAACAAGCGCCAGGCAGCGCTCGACGGATTCCGGGACGGCTCGTATCAGATCCTAGTGGCAACCGATATCGCGGCCCGCGGCATCGATGTTTCGAGCATATCCCACGTCATCAACTACGACATCCCTGACACAGCGGACGCATACACGCACCGTATCGGCCGGACCGGCCGGGCCGCGAAGACCGGAGACGCCTTCACCTTTATTACCCGCGAGGACGAGCCTCTGGTTAAGAGCATCGAGCGCGTGCTTGGCGAGAAGATCGAACGCCGTATCCTGAAGGATTTTGATTATAAAAAAGCAGCACCTTCACGCGATGCAGAGTTTGCCCGCCCGCCGCGCGAACCGCAGCGCCGCCGCGAGCGTCCCGGTTCGAAGCCTGCGGGAATTAAGGCAGCGGAATCCCACAAACCGGCACACCCGGGGGCAAGACCGCACGGAGTTGCCCCGCGTCCCTCAGGCGCGGCCCATCATTTCGGCACGCGGACGTTTAAACCAAGTCGTCCACGTACGACCGCTCGCTGAGCGTATACACAACAAAAAAGGCGGTGAGTACTCACCGCCTTTTTTGTTTCTGGTTCATAGCCGAAAGCTATGGTTGTTTATCGTGCTGCACTCGTCTCTTGGTGTTCTCCTGACTTATTTACGCTTTTTCCTGAACGGTCTGTTTCTCCCGCATTGCCGCAGGCGCCGATACCACATACCCGGCGACCGTGCCGATGAGTCCGCCTACCACGACGCTCACCGTCGCTGCACAGGCGATCCCGACGACGATGCCCATAACCACCGCTGCCCTGACGAAAAGGGTCGGCTCAACCGCTCCCCCCATCAACTTTTGTAGCAGGATCAGAGTGCCGAAGCTGCCGAAATAAAACCCCGGCATGATACCAAACACCAGAAAAACTAAACCTCCCGCAGTTGCACCGATTTTCATTCCCGCTTTTACACTTTCGTTCTTCATGATAATCTCCTTCCAGCCGCAGCTGATAATTTTAATCTCGATCTTCTTGATCGATTATTTGTTCCTGATGATGACTGCTGCTCCCGGTCCGGTTTGGCGTACTGATGCATCTATCACCCTTCCCATAAGCCAGCCTATTGATGCCGCGGCCGTTACGATGGCGATACCTGAAACCACTACACCCATGAGCATGGATGCGAGTACGATGATACGCGATATGATCCCCGCCTCAAGAGGGAAGTTGAAAAGCATGCCGGCGAATTTTAGTCCGGCTGCGCCGCCTATCAAGCTGCCCGGGAGAAGTCCGAAGATCGCGAAGAGTACCAGCCCTGCACCGGCCCCCATGTATGCTGTTTTTCTTGATAGTGAGTTTTTCATTTTTGTTTCCTCCCTTTCGATTGTCTTGCCATAGTTAAATGCATCTTGTATGCCAAAATGTAACTGCTTGAATTTATATAAAAGCGGCTCAGAGGTTCTTTGCAAGGATGAGAAAATATTGATCCGTATTTTAAAGAATGCAAAGAAACAATGTTTGGTGCAGGATGTTTTATCTGAAATAAAGGGAGGTGGAATTGAGAGGCGCGTCTTGGGGTCTACTGTCGTTCTTTATAATAAAAATGGAGGTGATTGAAAAAAATAAAAAAGGCGCCTCAAGGTGAGGCGCCTTTTGAACAATGACATTTCCTGATCTTTTCTTATGTCCACCGGCTCTGACTGTATTGCTTGGGTTTGCGGAAATCTCCAAATTTCCCGCCATCCTGCTTGACGCTCTTTCTCTCGTCCCGGAAGAATCGGCCATCAGAATCCGACCGACGGGTGGTTTTCGCTCCGAAGGGACTTCGGGGTGCGGCATTCTGGCCGTACCGTTTGCCGGTCGAGGCGCCCTGCCAGCGTTTTCCCGATGACGGTGAAGGGCTGCTCCCGCTGCTTGACCGTCGCAAGGGGCGCGCCGGCTCCAGTCCCGCGATGATCTGCTGGGGAATGCTTTGTCCGATGTAGCGCTCGATGCTGCGCAGCGAGTCCACTTCCCTGGACGACGCGAAGGAGATGGCGATGCCTGTTGCGCCCGCCCGGCCGGTGCGGCCGATGCGATGCACGTAGTCCTCGGCGTTCTTCGGAAGGTCGTAATTGATGATATGGGTAATCCCGACGACGTCGAGACCGCGTGCGGCCACGTCCGTTGCCACGAGCAGCCTGATCTTCCCGCGCTTCATGTTCATGATGGTGCGATTGCGGGCGTTCTGGCTCATGTCGCCGTGCAGCGCCGCGGCTGAATGGCCCTGAGCGTGCAGTTCGTTCGCCAGCTGGTCGGCATTCCGTTTGGTGCCGGAGAAGATGATCGCCCTGGTCATGCCGCTGTCCGAGATCAGGTGTTTGAGCATGCGGTTCTTATGCTGCATATCGTCAGCCGCGTGAAGGCGCTGTTCAATTGTTTCCAGGGTGGTCTTCTTGCCGGCGATCTCGACCCGTACCGGGTCCTTGAGCAGACGCTGGGCAAGTTTTGCCATCGTATTGTCCATGGTTGCCGTGAACATCATGGTCTGACGCGTGTCCGGGGTCGCGGCCGCGATGGTATCCACCGCCTCGCTGAAGCCCATGTCGAGCATGCGGTCAGCCTCATCGAGCACGAGCAGTTCGAGGCGAGAAAAATTGATCTGTCCCCGTTCCATGTGGTCCATAAGGCGTCCCGGTGTTGCCACGATGATGTCCACGGGCTGCGATAAGAGCCGCTGCTGTTCGAAGTAGGGCATACCGCCGAGGATCGCGCCGCTCCGGATGCGCATGAACTTGCCGTAGGTCTTGACCGCCTCGGTGATCTGGTTGGCCAGTTCGCGCGTGGGCGTCAGTACGAGTACGCGGGGTCCTTTGGACCGTCCCGTTGATTTTGAAGGTACGCTCAAACGCTGGAGCGCCGGCATCACGAAGGCAGCGGTCTTGCCGGTCCCGGTCTGGGCCGTGGCGATCAGGTCTAAACCTGCCAGTGCCTTGGGAATGGCCTGCTCCTGAATGGGTGTAGGCGTGGTGTAGCCGCACAGTTTTATTGCCTTGAGGATCGGTTCGATGAGCTGCAATTTTGAAAAAGACATACTACTCCTTTGATCTCCTGTGCTGGAATTATACTATCCAGGAACAGAGATTCTGTTAGGGTTTGCGTGCAGGCCGCAGGGGCACAGCTGTATCCCTGAGAGCGAAGACGACGCCAGCACAAATATGACCGGCATAACTACATCGTTCGCCAACCATACGTGCTGCTGTGATTTCAGATTGGGAGCTGAAAACAAGGGGGGTTAGAGATCGATGATTTAGAGGGCAAGGAGATGGTGACGCGTGTGTGTACTTCAGTCAAATCCTGCCGCATTGTTAAACAGTCGACGTGCATAATACAGGATTATAAGGAAATAGCAAGGACTATTTTGAAGAAATCGCGCAGGGAGCATGGGGCATGGAGCAAAGAGTAAGGCGCGGGCCCAGCAACAGCGAACGCATACTCTCAGTATTATGCGCGCTGACCTGTGCCATTGTAAAGAATCACAGCGGCATGCTGGGGCGGGGGTTCAGGTCAAGGCTTGAGGTCTCGCCGCGCTGGTGGTGGAGATATCCCGCAAGCGCGATCATGGCGGCGTTGTCGATGCAGAGGCCCAGGGACGGAAGATAGAGTGTGATACCCTGCTTCCCCGCTTCATCCAGCATTCTTTTTCTCAGTAGACTATTTGCAGCCACGCCACCGGCAACCACGATCTTGTCCACGCCTGTGCCGATTGCCGCTTGCATGGTCTTGTCAACGAGCGTGTCCACGACCGCAGCCTGGAAGCTCGCCGCTACGTCCTGTATGTTCAGGCCCGGGTCGAGTCCCTTGTCTTTGCTCTTAAAGAGGGCGATGTGGTTCCTGACCGCGGTCTTGAGCCCGCTGAAGCTGAAGTCGTAAGCTTCCAGACGGCCTCGCGGAAATTTTACTTTCTCTGAATTGCCCTTCCGGGCAAGTCGATCGAGCACCGGACCACCGGGATATTCGAGACCAAGCAGCTTAGCAACCTTATCGAAGGCCTCGCCCGCCGCGTCATCCCGCGTCTGTCCAAGGAGCCGGTATTCGCCGAGCCCCTTGACGTGATAGAGGGCGGTGTGTCCGCCCGACACGAGCAGGGCGATGTAGGGGTAGCCGATGCCGGGATACTCGATATGAGCGGCAAGGATGTGTCCTTCGCCGTGGTGCACGCCGATGAAGGGGATGCCGCGAGCGTAGGCGATGGCCTTGGCAGCGGACACTCCCACGAGCAGCGCGCCGATCAGACCGGGTGTGTACGTGACTGCTATGAGGTTGATGTCCTTGAGCATTACCGATGCTGATGTAAGCGCCTCACGGATGATGGGCATGAGGTTCTTGAGATGCTCCCGCGATGCGAGCTCGGGCACTACGCCGCCGAATTTTTTATGGATGTCGATCTGCGAGGATACGACGTTCGACAGGACCTTTTCGTCCTGCAGCACGGCCGCCGCGGTTTCATCGCATGAGGTTTCTATTCCGAGAGTGAACATATTGTTTTTACCGCAGAGAGCACAGAGTACGCAGAGGAAGGCGGATTAGGAGCAGAAAAGAAAAGGAAGGCCTAAAGTTGAAAGCTTGACAGTAACAGCCCTTGTCCCTTATCGGGCAATTTCCGGTTTTCTCAGCGCCCTCTGCGACCTCTGCGGTGAAAGTGGTCTAATTCATTAACCTCGACACGGGCACGACCTCGATCCCCTGGGTGTCGGTCTCAGCAAGCCACTTTCTGAGTTCGCTCAGCGTGGCCGGGTGCGGATGCCCGATTCCGATGGCTTTCCCGTTATGTCGGGCGATCTCAACAAGCTCATCAAGTTGTTTTCGAATCGATGCAGGATGGTCGCTGTCGTTGTCCAGGAATACGTCGCGTCTTGCTGCTTTTATGCCGAACTCGACGGCTGTCGCATAGGCTACGCTCTTCGGATTTGTCAGGCTGTCGAGGAAAAAAAGATTGCGGGCCTTGAGCTCCGCCATAAGAAATTTCATGGCTTCCTTGTTTTCCGTGAGCGCCGAGCCTTCATGATTATTCACGCCGATAGCTCCGGGTACCGATGCAACATCGTCGCTCACGGTGTTCAGGAACGCCAGGGGGGTCATGTCTGCGCTCAGGGTGCCGGGCGACCGCGTTTTCTCATGGTTCTTCAATGGTTCCATGGGTAGATGGAGGAGGACCTCACGGCCGGCGTGTCCTGCCAACTCGGCAATATTTCTTGATTGCGCAAGCCCCGGCATAACAGCAAGGGTTATCTTTCCTGGCAGCGCAAGGATCTCTTTCGCCTGTTTTGCGTCCTGGCCCAAATCGTCGATAACGATGGCCACGAGGGCCGTTCTTTCAAAAGAACCTGCAGCCTGGATTTCAGGCTGTTTTTTTGATTCTCGCGCCTCTTTCCTGTCTTTCTTACCGGTTTTTTTCTTGACCGGTTCCTGCTTCTGCGCCTGCGCAGCGGGTTTTCTTTCCTCCGCGACACGGAATTTGCGGAGCGGGCCCCAGAGCGTAAGCGCTATCACGAGCACCGCGATAATGATCCCGATGATGACGAAGCGGTCGAACTTGCCGCCTTTTCCTTTTGCAAAAAATTTCTTTGCCATGGAAGGATTTATACAATATTATTGCGAAAAAGACCAGACAATTTTTTTACTACTGCGGCGTAGAGCAGAACCTGGAAGGCTTGCTTTCCTGGTTATGCAGTTTTTGGCTTGACTTAGTCAATGCCGGATTTTATACTGCATGCCACGCAGGAACTCAGACGATATTGCGCAGAGGAGGTTATCACAGAATATGAGCTTCCAGTATGTTCAAGAAATTCCTTCGCCCCAGGAGATCTTTGCGGCGATGCCGCTTTCCCCGGAACTGGCGGAGATCAAGAAAAAACGCGACCAGGAGATCAAGGCGGCGTTCACCGGAGAGAACAGCAAACTCGTTCTGATCATCGGGCCGTGCTCGGCTCACGATGAGGAGGCGGTGTGCGATTATATCGCGCGGTTGGCCAAGGTCCAGGCCGACGTGAAGGACAGGATCATCATCATCCCGCGCATCTACACCAACAAGCCGCGCACGACCGGGATCGGGTACAAGGGCATGGCCCACCAACCGAAACTCCAGGAAAAGCCGAACATCGTCGAGGGCATCAAGGCGATCAGGAAGATGCATATCCGGGCGCTCAGGGAGTCCTATCTTCCTGCAGCAGATGAGATGCTCTACCCCGGCAACTATCCCTATCTGGCGGATGTCCTGAGCTATGTTGCCGTGGGCGCCCGCTCGGTTGAGAACCAGGCGCACCGTTTGACGTGCAGCGGGCTCGATATTCCCGTGGGCATGAAGAACCCGACGTCGGGCGACATGGAGGTGACGCTTAATTCCATCCAGGCAGCCCAGGCGCCTCATGTCTTCAGCTATAACCGGTGGGAAGTGAAAACCACGGGCAATCCCCTCACGCACGCCGTACTCCGTGGCGCGGTGGACTATCATGGCCTCGCGGTCCCCAATTATCATTATGAGGACCTCAAGCTGTTCGCCGAGTCCTATCAGAAGCGCGGACTCACAAACCCTGCGATCATCGTTGACACGAACCACGCGAACTCCGACAAGAAGTTCGCCGAACAGCCCCGGATCGCAATCGAAGTGATGCAGAGCCGCCGGCATTCATCCCTGCTCAAGGACATGATCAGGGGCTTCATGATCGAGAGCTTCATCGAAGAGGGCACGCAGAAGGTGACGGAGAACGTCTACGGCAAGTCCATTACTGATCCGTGTCTGGGATGGAAGGATTCGGAAAAGTTGATCCGTGACCTGGCGGGGATGGTGTAAGAAGTTCGGAGTGGGGAGTTCGGAGTTTTGAGTTAACTGAGAACAGAATAACTTCCTTATCGTATGGACCTTTTCGAGGCAATCCAGGGAAGAAAAAGCATACGACGGTTCAAGCAGACACCGGTGCCTGACGGGGACATCAAAAAGATCCTCGACGCAGGCAGACGTGCACCGTCGGCGAGCAATACCCAGCCCTGGCGCTTTGCCGTCATCAAGGACAGGGCGCTTCTGGTGAAGATGGCTGATGCGACGCGGGAGATGGTCGACCGGATGATCCCGTTTGCCGAGGACGAGAAACAGGCGCAGAGGCTCGCGGCTTATAAGGGAACTTTTTATACGTTTTTTGAACATGCCCCTGTCGTGATCGCTGTGTTCATGGAAGGATACGACGCGGGAACGGACCGGCTGCTGGCGAAGATGGGGTATTCAGCCGGGGACATCAAAAGGCTCCGGCCTCTGCCGGGACTGCAGAGCGTTTCCGCCGCAATCCAGAATATGCTTCTCGCTGTTTACGCGCTCGGTTACGGCTCCTGCTGGATGACCGGACCACTCGTGGCGCAGGAGGCGTTCGAAGAGTTATTGGGTTACGGCAAGGATACATTCATTGCTGCGCTGTTGCCCATCGGCGAGCCGGATGAGGACCCTCCCGCGAGGAATAGAAAACCGCTTGAAGAGATTGTAAAGTGAGCGGACAGTATCTTTTTATCGCCCGCCTGCGATCGAGCTAACGCTACTGCTGGCAACGTGTATCATCATGAATTCGTATACGAGGAGGCTGGCTCTGATGGGAAAAATAAGGTCATTGCTCGCTGTTCTTTTGTTTGCCAGCTTGCTTGTTACGGGATGTGGCGGTGGATCTGGTTCTCCGGCGCCCCCGGTACAGATCCCGGCGGTCCCGACTAACCTTGCAGCCGCAGCTCACGACGGTTATGTGACCTTGAACTGGGATGCGGCAAGCGGGGCGGCTTCCTATAATCTCTATTGGTCAACTGCCAGCGGCGTGACCAAAGCCAACGGCGCAAAGATTACCGGCGTGAGCACGCCGCTGAATCACGGCGGATTGGTGAACGGCACGGCATACTATTATGTTGTCTCGGCTGTTAATTCTGCCGGAGAAAGCACAATATCATCCCAGGCAACAGCGGCGCCTGCAAATGGCGCGAGTATCCCCGATCCTCTCTACGTAGACCAATGGCATCTCAAAAACACAGGACAGCCCGGTGCTGACGGTGCGACTGCGAAACCGGGGGAAGACATTGACGTAGAGCCGGTATGGAATGTCTGTGTTAGCGGCAATACCAATACCTGCCGGGGCGAGGGTGTGCGCATCGCTGTTGTAGATGATGGTCTTGAAATTGCGCATGAAGATCTCTTTGCCAACATTGCAACTGGACTCAGCTACAATTATGTCACTGGCAGCACCGACCCCACGAACGATCCGACGGATACGACATCCGGCCATGGTACAAACGTAGCGGGTATCGTCGGAGCACGTGATCTAAACGGTGTCGGCGTTCGGGGTGTTGCGCCGCGCGCAAACCTTGTTGGTTATAATGTTTTGCAAACCCAGACCAGCAGCGATGTAGCCGACGCCATGACCCGCAATGCGGTCGCGGTGTATGTCAATACGAACAGCTGGGGCGCGCTCGACGGCAACGGCAATCTGTGGCCGTCCGATTTGTCTTGGCAGACAGCTATTAATAATGGCCTTGCGAATGGACGCGACGGACGCGGAATTGTTTATACTTGGGCGGCCGGCAATGGTGCAACTGGATCCAGTGCATGCTTTGCGTGCGTGGATAACTCAAATTACGACGGACAGGCAAACTTCCGCGGCGTCATGGCGGTGGGTGCGGTCAATGACCAGGGAATCAAGTCATCGTATTCCGAGCGCGGAGCCAACCTCTGGGTAAGCGCGCCTGGCGGGGAATTTTGCGACACGCATACCATCACCACGACGGACCGCACCGGTGCGTTAGGGGATAATCCTCCCGCACCAGTTACGCGCTACATCGATTATGCAGACTTGAGTTACACCAGGTGCATGAACGGCACTTCCTCCTCCACCCCCATGGTCGCCGGGGTCGCGGCACTGGTGATCCAAGCCAATCCTAATCTGGGTTGGCGCGACGTGCGTGTAATTCTGGCGAAGACCGCGCGCAAAAACGATCCTCTCAACACGGAATGGGCAGTCAATGGCGCCGGGCTACACATCAACCCAAACTGCGGGTTCGGTGTGGTTGATGCGAGTGCTGCTGTAACAACTGCGGCGACCTACACTGCCTATCTCCCGGCAGAAAAGACCTATATCACGGCGCCGGTTTCGCCGAACCTTGCTATTCCCGACAACTTAGCGACCGGCGTCAGCAATACCATGACCGTGACCGGCAGCAACATCACCCATATCGAGTTCGTTGAAATTACCTTCAGCGCAACCGACCACCCCTATTCCGGAGACCTTGAGATCACGCTTACGAGTCCGGCCGGCACTAACAGTCTTTTGGCGGAAACACATTTATGTGAAAGTAGACCATGTACACCTTACAGTGGTTGGGTCTTCGGCAACGCCAACTTACTGAACGAGGCTGCCGACGGCCTTTGGACACTGACGGTGAAAGATCTCGCCGCAGGAGATACCGGTACCTTCCAGTCATGGCGTCTCAAGTTCTACGGCGTCTAATATATAGGAGACAACTCATGAACATATCAAAATTCAAGATAGCTCTGCTGATCATATTGGCATTGAGCGGACTTTGTTGCGGACACGCGTTCTCAGGAGCGAAGAATGCCCCGGCCAACGCGGAGAAACTGCAGCAGGCGTATGTTTGGTACGACGGTCAACAGGAACGGCAAATCTGGCTCGATCCCGGCATCGTTGCGGAATTCCATGCCAGTAAAGGCAATGCGGCACAGAGTGCGATCAAGAATGTTTATGCGGATGCAGTGCCGGTTTCGACGCATGGAACTGTCAGACTGTGGCGACTGGGGTCTGGTGTGGATTCGAATACAGCGGTCCGCGCATTGAGCAAGGCCAACCAGCCCGGCAACTACTCGCCGGTGCTGCACGACGGACCAACCACAGCGGGGGGCATGCGCGCATTACCAGGCAACATAATCGTTTATCTTAACCCCGCCTGGGATGGCGCGGCTGTCAATGCCTGGGCAAGCAGACACCAGCTTGAGATCATCAAAAAACTGGAAATCGGCCCCAATATCTACCTCATCAAGACCGCTCCGGGTTTGGAAGCTTTGAATACAGCCAACGCGCTCTACAAATCAGGGGAAGTGGTTGCCGCGTTCCCCGATTGGTGGAAACAAGTAACGACCCGTTAGCGCAGTTAAACCCGCTGTGCTCATTGGGGGGCGGTGATAAAAATCAACGGAGAGCAATATCTTGTCGGGAATTTCCAATAAAATCCCTTTTACATTTCCGAGGAGAATAGCTATAATGGCTTGGAAAATTACGGGGAACTTGGGGATAAGATCGTTTCAGTTGTTCCTGAGAGCTGAGTTGAGTTCATTTGCTACTCGTCTTCTTTTTTACCAGAATTCATCCGTCGTACGAGATATCTTCTATGCGAATAGCCGGTATACAGATCAGTGCTGGTCAGGATGCTGAAAAGAACATCCAGCGCGCTGTGGAAATGGCCGAGGTGGCGGCTGAAAAGGACGCCAGGGTCATCTGCTATCCCGAGCTGTTCCTTACATCCTGGTTCCCGAAACAAGAAAACAAGTCGTTCTTTTCCTGGGCGCTTAGCTCTCTTGGCGAGACCCTCGGCCGGTTCCAGAAGGTTTCTGAGAAGACCGGGACTGTGCTCATCGTCCCGTTCTTCGAGTCCGTCAGCGGCACGTATTATAACAGCGCAGCGGTCTTCGATCGAGGCAAGCTGCTCGGTGTCTACCGCAAACTGCATCTTCCTGATCTCCCTCTCTATCGCGAACAATTCTACTTTTCCCCCGGAGATTCCGGGATCCCGGTGTTCGAGACGTCGCAGGGCAGGATCGGCATCCAGATATGCTGGGACAACCTATTCCCCGAGGGCAGCCGGATTCTTGCGCTCAAGGGAGCCGAGATCGTGTTCGCGCCGACCGCCGCGTCGCTTAATACGCACAGTCTCTGGGAGCGGGCCATATGCGCCAATGCCTTCGCCAATAATATGTTCATCTTCCGGGTCAATCGCGTGGGGCGGGACGACGGTGTCTCTTTCTACGGCAGGAGCTTCTGCGTGGACCCCTGGGGCGAGATGGCATCCGAGCTTGCCGGCGGCAAGGAGGCGATCGTCCTGGCCGATATCGACCTCGCGGAGCGCACGGCCGCCACGGAGACCTGGGGATTCCTCAGGAACCGTAAGCCCGGCGAGTACGGGGACCTAGTCAAATAGTTCTGTCGGTTGCGCCAGCCTTTTTGAGATGCTTAATCCTATAAAGAGCAGTTAGCCACAGAAGGCACAAAAATCACAAAATAAATCAAATATGAACGTTTGTGTAATACCTCACCGATTTGGTGAATACGTTTTTCATTTCAAGTTCTTGTTTTTTCTCTGTGCTTTATGTGGCCAACTACCGCTTTTTGATTAATAGATATGGGTTGAAGATACCATGAGTGTATTGATTGGGAAAGAAATCGAGAAAGCGTTAAAGAATCGATCGATAATTATCGAACCGCTCGACAAATCGCAGGTCGGACCCGGTTCAATCGACCTTTCTCTCGGTAACGATTTCAGGGTCTTTAAAAAACAATCAAAGATCTATCATGTAAAAAACGATTCTCATTTTCAGGATATAACCAAGGTTGTTCACGTGAAAGACGGCGATTACATGGTCGTAAAGCCGGGAGAGATGGTCCTGGGGATCACGAAAGAAAAGATCACCCTCGCCGACAACATATCCGGCCGGCTTGAAGGGAGAAGCAGATTTGCGCGTTTTGGCCTGTCTGTTCATGTGACTGCCGGTTTTATGCATCCCGGCATCTCCAACCATCAGGTCCTGGAAATAGTAAATTTGGGACATGGACCATTAGCGTTATATCCGGGCACCCGGATCTGCCAATTTATATTTGAAAAATGCGATGGTCATGCTACCTATCGGGGGAGATTTGTCGAGCAGGTGAAGCCATGACGATAAGGTATGCAAAGCCCGTAGATCGGGCAACATGATTCATCATGCCCAAAGGTTCTTTGCAAAGATAGAAGACGGAAAGGAGGTGCATAACCGTCCCATTGAAGTTTGGAAAAGTTACCTGCTACATCGTTATTTTATGGAAAAGGATGGTCCCTGGAAACACATGAGATGTTACCCCCGAATCCGATTTGACCCCGTCATCCGCTCGATAGCCCTCGCAGTGCTGATACTGCTTGTTCCAGGCGCCCGTATGGCCGCAGCCGATGAATTTTCCGTCCTTGCAGGCACGATGGTGGATACGGACACGCACGAGTCCACCTATGCCTGGCAGCTGGATTTTCGGCGCTGGATGAGCGAGCGGTTCGCGGTCAGCCTCAGCTACCTGAACGAAGGTCATGTTATAGACCATCACCGGGACGGCGGCGCGGTGCAGGCATGGACGCGGATGGAAGTGTTCGACCCTCGCCTGTCCCTCAACGGCGGCATTGGTCCCTACTATTACTTTGATACCACCGTGCCGCTGTCGGGCGGGGGGTATGCGAACAAGCACGGCTGGGGGATCATCGGCAGTTTGGATCTGGCTTGGTATACCAAGTCCCGGGTGGTCTATCAAGTCCGCGCGAACGTCGTGAGGACAGAACCCATGAACACCCAGAGCCTGTTGCTTGGAGTAGGGTACCAGTGGGATGTTCAGCCATGGTTGACAGGACGGCCGCTACCGCCGATTCCGGACAAAGTTGCGAAAAAAAACGAGCTTACCGTCTTTGCAGGCAGAACGATCGTGAACAGCTTTAAATCAGAACATTCACTAGCATGGGAAATCGAATATCGCAAGTGGCTCGGGCGCTTCTTCGAAGGAACCATTGCGGTGCTCGAAGAGGGAACGAATAAGAGGCTTGAGCGCAACGGCGCGGTGGCCCAGCTCTGGCTCGCCAGTTATATCTATCGTGACCGCATCTCCGTCGGCATCGGCGGCGGGGGGTATTATGCAAAGGATCGTGGGCACGTATCGGATGAGGGGGGAAGGAATTATTCCTTATCAGGGATATTATCTCTTACGGCAAGCCGCCGTATTGCTGATGATTGGAAAATCAGGGGCACCTGGAGCCGCGTGCATACGAATTATCAGCGGGATACCGATGTGCTCCTGGTGGGCGTGGGGTATCTGTTCTGACCGAGAAATCGCCTTTGATCGGATGGAGACAGATCCTGTGGTGACCGAACGGAGACAGAGGCAGCAAAACATTCTGGGGACACGGGTAACACTTTTCTGTAAGATTCATAGGCAAGGAGGCTTCTATGAGATGTGAATGGTGTCTAATGCCGGCTCCGGTATATCCAGGGACCGACGGTGTATAGCTGTTACACGTTCATATGCAGCAAGGGCAGCCCCAGCCTCTGTCGCCTGGTCTCACCTTTGAACAAGTCCGCTCTTCTTACCGGAACATCGCTCCGCTCTCCCTCATGCTGGGCCTGGAGCTTCGTCTGCAGGCTTGCCGCGTGCTGAATGGTGTGCTTCCCGTACTTCGCCGAGATCTCGTCAACAACGCTGTAGACCCTGGCCATCTTCTCGATCTTTGTCGTATCATCGAAAAGGCTGAACTGGACCCCGCTCTCCGCGACCAGGCCGGAAAGCACGACCCCGGTCTGGCGGTATAAGGCCCGGGACTGGAATATCTGCGCAAAGCCCTGGCGCAGGAGCCCGAACAGTTCCACGGGATACGCGGTAGGCCGGGTCAGTTTGATTTCCACTCCAGCGCTCGTAAAATCCTGCTTTCTGAGAAACACAATGATCCGCGCGGCCGCGAGCCTGTACCTCCTCGCCTTGATGCAGGCATTTTCCAGATTCTTGGAGAGTTGGGCAAATACAAAACCCTCATCCATGGACGGCGGCGTAAAGGTCCTGGCCTTGCTTATCGACTGGTAGCTGTTCTTCGTCTCCGTGGTGACCGGGTACACGCTCCTGCCGTTCAGCTCGTGCCAGATCTCATGATAGGGCTTTGACAGGTACTTCTTTACGAATTCCTCGTCCTTTCGCACGAACTCCAGGGCGGTTTTGATGCCGTGTTTGCCGAGGAACGCGGCGGTGTTCGGCCCGACGCCCCATACCTTTTCAACAGGCAGTTTTTCCAAATAGAGATGAATCTCTCTTCCGGGGATCATCGTGAGACCGTTCGGCTTATTGTGCTTTGATCCGATCTTGGCAAGGACTTTTGAGAGGCTTACCCCGGCTGATACCGTGATCCCCAACTCTGTCTCGATCGCTGTTCGCATCTTTTCGGCGATCATTTCATACGGACCATGATAGCTCCGTCTCAGACCGGTCAGATCGACAAAGGCCTCATCGATGGAGTACTCCTCGACATCAGGTGAAAAGCGCCTGAGTATCTCGAACATGCGAACGGAAAAAAGACTGTAGGTCTCATAATCGGACGGAAGGATGACCGCATCCGGACAGATCTTCTTCACATCAGAGAGCCGAACTCCGCGATGTACGCCCCGGGCCTTTGCCTCATAGCTCGCCGCGGCGACAATGCCGCGCTCTTTGCCGCAGATCACGGGCCTGCCCTTGAGCTCCGGATGGATCGCCTGCTCGCAGGATGCAAAGAACGCATCTGCGTCGATATGCATGATTGCCTGGGGCCAGGAGGAGAGGGATATGAATTGGTTGTCCATGGTTGGTTCACCTTAATATTAAGGAAGGGGAAAACGTAATTACCCGGAAAGTACCCGATCACTATCGGCCGATGCTGAAGAAAAGGGAGCGACGAAACACATCCGCTGGCGCGCAGTGCTACACGTTACTGAACGCAGCATGATATTTGATGGTGCCTGTTGCATTGCGGAGATACCCGGGCTGTAGTTCCATGACCATGAATACATCCTCTAGCACCTTGTATTCGCAGTAAGATCCTGTAATTTGCTTATTTAGATACTTCTCTCGTAGTCGCAGAAGGGGCACCGCCAGGCCTTCTCCGCCTGGTACCAATCCATTTTTTTCCGGCAGACCGGACAGGCCTTTTTTTTGGACGATGGCTGGTTAATGGACAGTGATGATCCCTTTCTTGGTTCCTGGTCTAGGGATCCCAAATGGACGGCACGGAGCGGAGATGAACCGGAACCCGGCTTCGAAGCCGGAGCGGGTTGAGGTGCGTTCGCAGGTTCATTTTTCTCTTCGCCATCAACAAGAACTTCATCCTTTGGTTCTTCATATGCGCAGGAATAACACTGCCACATTTCCTCCTGACTGTAGAAGTCCAGTCGCCCCCCGCACATAGGGCATTTTTTTCGCCATTCCGTATCCTGCGGCGCAGGAGACCCGGGGATTTCGCTTTTCTGCTCGCTGCCTCCCTTCCCCTCGCTGGGGAAAATATCATCACTTTTAATAGAATCCTTGGCCGGGATTGGCTGAGAGGCCGCACTTTCAGCAGTAAATTCCTCAACCTTTTTCTTGATAGAGGTTATCTCCGCCCCCAAATCCCTGAAGAGTTCCCCCACTGCCTTCTCGACGAGCGCCATTTCCTTTTCCCGTGCCGCCATGTCAGTGAGTATCCCTTTTTCTTCGCTCTCAAGCTGCCCTATTTTTTCACGCAGTTTCGATATCTCGTCCTGCATCTCCCGCGATTTGGCTTCCATGACCTTAAACTCGTCGCGCCAGCCGGGGAGGGCAGGCATTAAACCCTTCTCGAGTATTTTAAGCTCCTCGAGCTGATTGTTGACGGCCTTAACGATCTCTTGCTGGTTGAGCTTCGAAGTCGTCGACAACGCCTGGATGGCGGCATGATAACGCTGTTTCTCCTCGGGAATGATTTCCCGGAACGATTCCACGAGTCCACGGAATTTCCCGAATATTGTATCCTCACTTTCGATCACTTTTTTTATTTCATCGCGGAGATGATGGATCTTGGATGACAGCCCTTCGCCTTCTTTCGATTTCACAAAGAGATCGGCAAGTATCCGGGAAAGGATTTCGCTCCTGTTTTTCTCCTCAGTGCCCACTTATTTCCTCCTTGTAGAACCTAACTTATTTATTCGGACAAGAAGCATCTCTATGTATATGCTTTCCCAGAGGTGTGCCGGCGATCTTATTCTCCATCGCGAACCAACGTTGTCTCTCCGGATTCCACCTGCCACCTGCTGCTTTAGCTTGCAACCGCATCGGCATGTCAGCGGCTATTTGGATCCGCGTTCAGCTTATCATCGTTCATGATTTTTCGCAAGACGGAATTTGATCCTCGTAAAAAACATATTGTTCTCACACAAAGGCACAAAGCCACGAAGGGGAGCTTTTTTCTTTGTAGCTTCGTGTGAGATATGTTATTCGTCCTATTACCTGTCCGTTCAGAATACGAGATATACCATCCTTCATCATACCTTCACCGAAATTCAGAAGGTATCCCAGTTTTTTACCCGTTAGTTTAAGATAAGTGAGAACTTGCTTCTTGTGTGCTTTACTGACGTTTTCAACCGACTTCAGTTCGAGAATGACCTTATCTTCCACGACGACATCTGCACGGAAACCCTCGTCGAATTGAATTCCACGGAATTGTATAGGGATGGGAATCTGTCTCTCAACCTTCAAATCGGCTTCTTGAAGCAAATGCACGAGAAGTATCTCGTATACAGTTTCGAGCAGTCCTGGTCCCAGTTCCATGTGAAGGCGCACTGCACAGTTCACAATGATTTTTCCTATTTCGTTCTCGGTCATTCCATCCTTGTGTTGTATGGTCATTTGCGAGTTCCGTCTTTCTTCGTGGCTTTGTGGCTTCGTGTGAGACTAATTCATTTTTAGCCTCGCCCTATTTATACTTCCTCACCACGGCTGTCACGACCCCGGAGATCTTGAGCTCACGCTTCGGTTTGATGGGCTGGTATTTGGGGTTTGCGGCTACGAGGGTCACGTTATCACCACGTTTCCGTAAGTATTTCATCGTCCACTCACCGTCCACCTGGGCGATCACAATATCGCCGCTCTTTGGCGTTCGGCCCTTGTCCACGATGACCATATCATCCGGAAGTATCCCTGCGCCGGACATGGAATCGCCGGATACCTTGAGCAAAAAAGTTGCCTCCCGGTTCTGGATCAGGAAATCATCAAGGGAAAGGGTATCGACCAGCTCTTCTTCCGCGGGAGAGGGGAACCCCGCCTCGACCGTTCCCAGTACCTTGACAGGGCAGGCGATTGAACCGGGAATAAGCCTGCCCTTCTTGTCCCGCTCCAGAACCTTGATCTTCTCCAGCCGGCCGACGAGCTTGAACACTGCGTTCTTCGACCGCAGGCCGGTTATTGCGCCGAGCTCCGAGAAACTTGGCATCCTGCCGTTTTTCCGATGGAAACGGGCGATGTCCCGGATGCGGGAACGGTGTTTTCCTTCCTTGACGATCGGTGACGGCATGAATATAGTATAGTGAACGAACGTTCACCTGTCAAGGATTTTCTGGATTCCGGCACGTGGTTGGGGCAGCGTGCTATACTTTCAACAGGTTAGGATGCCGGTTATGTGCGGACGATTTGAGATACATAGCGCCCCGCAAATCATCGCGGAGATCTTCGGGGTCAGGGAATGGAATATTGAATACCCGCCCCAATATAACATCGCGCCCAGCCAGGACATTCTGATCGTCATCAATGACGGCAAACGGAGGCTTATCAAATCCCGATGGGGGTTTGTGCCGTCCTGTTCCAGGGACCTCAACACGGGATACCGGATGATCAATGCCCGCGCAGAAACTGCTGCAAGCAGCAGGACGTTCAAGTCGGCCTTGGAGAAACAACGATGTCTTGTGGTGGCTGATGGTTTCTATGAGTGGCGAAAGGAAGGAAAAACCAGGAAGCCGTTCTATATCCGGCTCAAGTCGCACAAGCCCTTTGGTTTTGCCGGGCTGTATAACGTTTGGAAGTCTCCAGACGGAGAGCCACTCACTACGAGTACGATCATGACGACTGATGCGAACGAACTGATCATGCCCATTCACGACCGGATGCCGGTCATTACCCCGGCAGACAAATATGACATATGGTTGGATCCCAAGGTCCATGACAGTTCAGCGCTCCTTGGCGTATTGAATCCTTACTCACCAGGGGAGATGGAATTATTCCCGGTTACCCCGAAGGTGAACTCTTTTAAATTCAATTCGCCGGAGAGCATAGAACCGTTGGACGAATAAAAACAGTATTCTTTTCAGAATTCCAGCGATGTAGTATTAGAAGCTGAAGAAAGGAGAGCGCTATGATTCAAAATAAGATCGTTGTGCGTTATCAGGACGGCCGTATATCAAAGGGTTATACGAACAATTTCATGCCCAACAAGGACGTTTTTCATCTCATCCCGCTGGATGCCCCGGCCGGTTCCAAGCCGCTTGATGTTTACGTCAACGTATTAAAGGCTGTATTTTTTGTGAAGGACTTTACCGGAGATAAACAATACCAGGAGAAAAAAATCTTCGATGCAGCCAAACCGGCTGTGGGGAAAAAGATCAAGGTGGTCTTCAAGGACGGGGAGGAGTTGATCGGAACGACGCAGGGTTATCAACCCGGCCGGCCGGGCTTTTTCGTTTTCCCCGCCGATCCAGAATCCAATCTGGATCGAGTATTTGTTTTCTCCGCTGCTACCCGTCAGGTCTCGTTTGTTTGAGCGTTGCATGCAGACGAGAGAAGAGTGGATTGTTTTTTGCGATAGAGAAATAAAAAATGTCGGAAGCGGTGATACTCAAAGCCGTTTCCGACATTAAGGGAGGCAAAGGTTTCGGGCCCGCGAGTATGGCAGGGGGCGTATTGCCCATTTAGGCCAAACCATTTTCACGGTACAAGGCACTTTGTATATATACTCATTTCCCAAAGGCAAATTGCAAAAACACGTCTTGGTCTACATCGCCGATCCGGTTTGCATTGCCATGGGAAGGGCCCGACTGTTTTCAACCGGCAGAAGATTAAAGTAAGTTGACACGAGATAGCGTAACAGATTTTGTCTCTCTTCCAGAGACATGCCCAGGTAGAGTGAACTGTCGATCAAAATATTGATGATCTCTTTTTCCTGTTCCCTGCTAATTTTAATGACATTTTGTTCGCTCATAGTACTCACCAAACTCTTGTTTACTTAACCTTCTGAATCATTAAAAATCTACGTTTACAGCTTTAAATTGCAAAAAAAATGCCAGAGTAGAACTGGCTGATTTTTGTAATAAAATAGTATTATGTTTTTATAGCGTAAGTTTATTCGACAATAGTTTAATCCGGATTAAGAGTGATAATGGTGGGTGAAAGAAAAATAATTGCGTAATTAATTGAAGACACTTTAAGATAAATATTATAATAAAAACCGTATGTTAAGCTTACTACCTAGAATAATAAAAATTTAGTTTGGAGTAATCTGAACGTGTAATTCACACTGATCTACACATACAACCTTTGGGGATAGTCGATAAAAGGAAAATTGGGCATATTTGTGTAATATTTAGATACACTATATCATTTTGCGCGGAACAATCCCCAGCATATTCATCGGTAAAAGATCATACCTCAACTGGTTGTTCTAAAATCTATATAGGTCATAGAAAAACTCTCATATGCCGTCATTCCCGCGTAAGCGGGAATCCAGGATATTAGATTTTTACTGGTTACCCGTTTTCACAGGTATGACAAATTATACCGTCCTTACCATCTCCGCCACGCATTCAATATGATAGGTATAGGGGAACATGTCCACGGGCTGAAGCCGGTCGAGGCGGAAGCCGAAGAGTTGAAAGAATTTCAGGTCCCGCGCAAGCGTCGAGGGATTGCACGAGACATAGACGATCTTCTGCGGGACAAAGGCGAGCACGCGTTCGAGCGTCTTGAGCGTGGCGCCCGCACGCGGCGGGTCGAGCACGATCACGTCGGCGCGCAGCTTTCTCTGGATCAGCGCCTTCAATCCCTTCTGCATATCGTCGGCAATAAATTCCGTATTCGGAATATTATTCAACTCAGCGTTTGCTTTCGCGTCCTCGATCGCGGAGTATCCCGACTCAATGCCGATCACGGCCTTTGCTTTCTTCGCGAGCGGCAGGGAGAAGTTGCCGATTCCGCAGTAAAGGTCAAGCACGG
>Ga0210377_10000405_pt1 | contig 41249 bp, 36 predicted proteins | sample PLM4_65_b1redo_FD_155480 | JGI IMG/M metagenome (GOLD analysis project Ga0210377, IMG submission 155480) | Groundwater sediment microbial communities from an aquifer in East River, Colorado, USA - PLM4_65_b1 redo | ecosystem: Environmental > Terrestrial > Soil > Riparian zone | place: USA: East...
AGATCCTGCACGGGGACGGGCGTATCGTCGTGATCGGGCATCGGTCCTCCTTTGCACTATCATAGTGCAAAGAAAGACGCACCGCAACAACAGAGAGCACGCACCACCACTCCAGTGACGTGCGCCCGCGGCGGGGCGGCCGGTGGGGCGGCCGCCCGGAGTGGGCTATAATCCCGGCCGTCACGGAGCCCCCGCACACCATGAGCGACCGCATCTGGACCCGCAAGGATCTCGAACGCTATCTGCGCTGGGAGGACCCGGAGGTGCGCTTCTGGGCCGCCGACCGGCTGGCGCACCATTATCCGGACGAGTCAGCCACGGCGCTGGCGCCCTACCTGTTCGACGAACACGACGTCACCCCCGAGCTCGTCGCCACTCACCTCGGCCACCACGGCGGCCACGATCAGGTCGCCCATCTGGTGAAGGCGGTCGGCCGGCTGCGCGGCATGGCGGCGGCGCGGGCGCTCGAGGCGCTGGTGCGTCTCAAGACCGCCGACGCCGTGGCGCTGGTGCGCGAGGCTGCCGACCGGCGCGACTTCGACGAAGAGTGCTGGGCGGCGGTGCTCGAGGCGCTTTCCGAGCGGAGTGACGCCGCGGCGCGCGGCGCCCTCGACGAAATCCTCAGCCGGCGGGCCGACTGGGTCGGGTCGCCGCCGGTGCTGGCGGCGGCGCTGCAGCAGGTCCTCCCGGGCGGCTATCGGCCGCTCCTGCAGGGGTGGCTGAGGTCGCTGCAGTGGCGCGGCGCCGGCAGCGGGTCGGGAGACGGCGGCACCGGCGAGTCGTTCCGCGTCCTGATGGATCACCTCCAGATCGACGACTGCGGCTGGTGCTTCCGGACGACCCTGGCCGGCCGCATCGACCTGCCGCGCACCCTCAAGGCGATCGAGTCGGCGTACGACTGCGACCTGGGTGCGACGATGCCGGCGGCGCGGCAGGAGCGCCTCGCGGCGGCTCTCGCGGACGGTGCGTACGGAACCATCGCCCCCGTCCTGGCCGAGGTGGTCCGGCAACTGGGGCGCGAGGCGGCGGCCCCGGGTGACGACCTGCCGGGACGGATCGACGAGGTGGCGTCGTTCTGGGGCGATCCCGAGGTGGCGCAGGCGGTCGAGGCGCTCGGCCCGCACCTGCGCGAGTGGGCGACCGGTTTCCTGCTCTCCGCGGTCGTGGCCATGGCGCGCTACTGCAACTACGAGCTCCGGGTGCGGCGCGGCGCCGGCGATCTCGGCGCGCTGCTGCCGCTGCTCGAGATCGAGACCAGCGCCCTGCTCGATCCGCTGCCGACGGCCGTGCGCGAGGCGGTCGAGGCGGCCGGCAAGCCGGGGAGCGTCGAGCGATCGGCCGCCCGCCGCGCCGTCGAGGAGCGCTGCCTGGCGGTCCTCGCGATGCGCGGGCCATTCTTCCCGCAGGTGACGGTGCTCGAGACGCTGGGCGAGCTGGGCTCGGTGGGGGCGGTCAACGAGATCATCGACTTTCTCGGCGAGGACAACTCCTATCTCTACGAGGCCGCCGAGCATGCCATGACGCTGTTCGGGGATGCGGTGGTCGAACCGGCGCGCGCCCGGCTCGAGGCCGACAACCTTCCCGAGGACGCCGTGCACAGCCTGCTCCTGCTGCTGTGCGAGATCGGATCGCCCGAGGCGATGCGTGTCGTCCTCGATCACTTCGACACCTTCGTCGAGGCGGCGGGCCCCGGCGACGCGGCGCGCTGGATGTCGATGTTCGGGGCGCGCGAGTTCATCGACCCGCTGCGCCGCCTGCTGTCGCAGGACATGGCCCAGGTCGGGCAGGCGGTGCTGCTGCTCGGCGGCATCCACAACCTGCACGTGCCCGAGGAGACGGCGATCCGCCGCGCCATCGACGAGTACTTCAAGGACCAGCCCGAGGGCAGCGACGGCGGCGAGCCGGGGCCGGACGACGGCTCCGGCAAGTACGTGATGTGAGGCGCCGCATGCCGCCACGCCCGCTCCCACGCACGCCTCCACGCCCGCGTCTTCATTGCCGTCCGCGCCCGGCGCATCCGCCCGCTCCCGCGGTTCTCGCGGCGCTCGTGATGGCGGCGTTCCTGGCGCCGATCGCCGCGCAGGAGCCACCCCCGCCGCCGGTGATGCCGCCGCCCTCGATGATCGGCCCGCACACCGGACCCCCGCCGGCGCCACGCCCCAAGCCGCCCGCCGCGCCGGTGAAGGTGACGATCGCCCCGAAGGTCTGGACGGGCGCGACCTACAGCTTCGAGGGCCGCGTCGAGACCGGGGTGAGCAATGTGACCTTCGAGGCGCCGCCCGCCTACCAGGAGAGCTTCGGCTTCTGGACGAACAGGATGAAGGGGTCTTCGCGCACGGAGCTGATCCAGCATCTGACGACGACGCGCGAACAGGCGACGGAGGGGTTGTTGCCGTTCCGGCGCCAGGTGTCGCGCTACAACATGGACATGAACGACCACGGGCAGATAAAAACCGCCGGTGGTCCGTTCATGAAGGATGTGCCGACCCTGGCCTGGGAAGGTTCGTTCGACGCCCATGGCAACGTCACCGGCATGAAGCGCATCGCCGGGCCGGAGGACACCGCGGCGCTCGATCGTCTCGCCTTCCCGCTGCTCGACCACCTGTTCCCGCGTCTCGACGGCGCGCGCGACATCACGACCGGCGAGTCGTTCGCGCAGGAGATGACGATGCCGCTGCCGTCGAAACTCTCGATCACCGGGCTCGAGTCGACGGCCGCCCACCTGACCCGCCGCTACACGCTGCGCGAGGTGCGCGGGCAGCAGGCGGTGTTCGACGTCGCGCTGCTCTACGCGGTCGATCCGACCACCCCGCCGACGGCGCCACGCACGACCTGCGTCATCACGGGAGGCGGGGAGGGGGAGGCGGTTTTCGACCTCACCGACGGGATCTTCGTGAGCGCTTCGCAGAAGACCCAGCTCGTCATCGACGTCGAGGCGCCGCTGCGCCATCTGCCCGACCAGCCGCCGGATGCCGACCCGGGCACGGCGAAGTCGCACATGGTGATCAACCTGAGCCTGTCGGGCAAGCAGAAGATGGCGCGTCTGTTCGACAATGCGCCGCCGCCCGAGCCCGCGCTGCCGTCCGAGCCCGCGCCGCCGTCCGAGCCGGCGCCGCCGTCCGACTGACGCCCCGGGGACTGGCCTACGGTCCCTTCGCCGCCGCGACGTTCCACGCCAGCAGGCGCCAGCCGCCGTTGGTCTCCTCGCTCGCCAGGATCACCACCTCGGGAATGCCGTCGCCGGTCAGATCGGTGGCCACGACTTGGGAGGAAGGCAGGATACCGGTGACCATGAATGGATAGCCGCGCGCCGGCCCGGCGGGGAGATGCAGCCCGATGACCCGCAGCGACGCCGCTCCCGCCTCGAGGAAGCCCGACACCCGCAGCAGGTCGACGTCCCCGTCGCCGTCGAGGTCGGTCGCCGACCACGGTGTGTCGATGCGCGCCTCGGCGCCGCGCGGCAGGCCGCGCACCACGACCGGGAAGCCGCGCAGCGTCCGGCCAAGGCCGTCGTAGCCGTCGACAAGATCGCCCTCGCCCTGCAGGATCGACGGTCGCCCCAGCCCTTCGAGATCGGCGACCAGCGCTCCGTAGGCGGCGCCGTCGCCCAGGGGCAGCGGCCACCCCGGCGCCGCGGCGCCGTCGAAGCGCAGCACGTGCAGGGAGGCCGGCACCATCGGACCCGGCCCGGTCGATTCCATCCGGGGGGGGGCACGCCCCACCGCCGTCTGCCGGGAGCCCGTCGCCGCCACGAAATCGCCATCGAAGGGCAGCGTCGCCTGGACGATCTCCGACCGGCCGTCGCCGTCGATGTCCGTGGCGGCGGGCGCCTGCCGGTCGACGACCTGCCCGAGGGGGACGGGGAAGTGGGTCACCATCCGGCCGCCGGCGTCGACGGCGAAGAGCCGCGCCCCGTACCCCGACTCGACGACGACGATCTCGGGGCGGCCGTCGCCGTCGAGGTCGGCGGCGATCGGGTCGGCATTGATCGGCCGGGCGCGTCCCGATGCGTCCGGGGGCGCCTGCCACGGCCAGCCGGGAAGCGAAAGCCCGAAGCCGTTGAACGCGTAGACCGCGGCCCCTTCGGCACGGACGACATCGCCGTACCCGTCGCCGTCAAGATCGACGATGACCGTGGCGCCGGGTGAGCAGCCGCCGCCGGCGCCGGTGGCGAGCAGCTCGACCGGCCAGCCCGGGACATCGCCGCCATCGGCACGCAGCGCGACCAGAAACCTACGGTGTGCCGGCGCGTCGGCGTTGACGCAGGTCACGATCTCGTCGAGGCCGTCGCCGTCGAGATCGCCGACACCTGGCCGGCCGGCAGGCCAGGCCGGCTGCGGCAGCACACCGAAGCGCCGCGGCCAGCCGGCACGGTCCAGGCCGTTCGTCCCGACGACCGTCAGTACGCCCGACGGGACCGAGGCGATCAGCTCGACCGAGCCGTCGTGGTCGAGATCGGCGGCGACCAGCGCCCCCTCGCGCGGCCGGATGTCGGTGGTGCGTGGGAACAGGTGCGGGAAGCCGGGAGCGTACGGGGGCCCCAGGCGCGGTCCGGCGGCGCGTGCGATGGCCGCCGCGGTGACGATGAGGGCGAGGGCGGCCGCGGCGCGGCCGAGGGCTGGTGCGCAACCACGCACCCAAGGCGGGGACGGACGTTTCATGAAGATCCCCTCCGGTCGCGGATGCTGGCTATATACCCCCGCCTTCCGGGGGGCGCAAGAGGATTCGCGCCGGCGCGCCCGCCGGCACGGGGCAGCGCGGCTTGTGCCGGGGCGCCGCGATCGGTTTAAATCACCGTCCCATGACCAATGACACGCCGAAGCACGCGCTGCCCGGCGGGCCGCCCCGGGTGCGCTTCGCCCCGAGCCCGACCGGATTCCTGCACGTCGGCGGCGGCCGGACCGCCCTGTTCAACTGGCTGTTCGCGCGCCGGCACGGCGGGCGTTTCATTCTGCGCATCGAGGACACCGACCTGGAGCGATCGACCGAGGCCAGCGTCCGCACCATCCTCGATGGGCTCGAGTGGCTCGGTCTCGGCTGGGACGAGGGACCGTTCTTCCAGGCGCGCGGTATCGACGGTCACCGCGCCCTGGCCGCGCGCCTCGAGAGCGAGGGCAAGGCGTACCCCTGCTTCTGCCCGGTTGAGGAACTCGAAGCGCGCCGCCGCTCGGCGGAGGCCGGTGGCGGGGCGTGGAAGTACGACCGCGTCTGCCTCGCCCTTGCGCCCGGGGAGGTCGGCCGGCGCCGCGCCGCGGGAATGCCGGCGGCGCTGCGCTTCAAGGTGCCCGATGGGACGACGTCCTGGGACGACATGGTCCACGGGCCGACGTCGTTCGACAACGGCGTGATCGAGGACGTCGTTCTGCTGCGCTCGGACGGATCGCCGACCTACAACCTGTCGTGCGTCGCCGACGATGTCGCGATGACGGTGTCGCACGTCATCCGCGGCGAGGATCACATCAGCAACACGCCGAAGCAGATATTGATTTACCGGGCGCTCGGCCACGAGCCGCCGGTCTTCGCCCACCTGCCGCTCATCCTGGGGCCCGACAAGAAGCGGCTCAGCAAGCGGCACGGGGCGGTGTCGGTGACCGAGTACCGGGATCGCGGCATCCTGCCCGAGGCGATGTCGAACTTCCTGGCGCTCCTCGGCTGGTCGCCGGGCGACGGGCGCGAGAAGATGACCCGCGACGAGATGGTCGAGGCCTTCTCGGTCGGCTCCATCAACCGCAAGGGCGCGGTCTTCGACGAGCCGAAGCTCGAATGGCTCAACAGTCAGTACATCAACGACCTGCCGCCGCAGCGCCTGGCGACCCTGGTGCGCGCCGATCTGGAGCAGGCCGGTCTCATGGCGGCCGATTTCGCCGAGGGGGGCGCGCGCCGGGACTGGTTCCTGAAAGTGCTCGAGCTGCTCAAGGCGCGCTCGCGCCTGCTGACCGATTTCGCCCGCGACGCGCGGCCATTTCTCTCCGACGAGTTCGAGTACCGCCCCGACGCGGTCGACAAGCACCTGGCCGGCGCCAAAGGCGGGATGGAGGCAGTGGCTGAACGGATGCGCGCCCTGCGCACGGCACTCGCCACGGTCGATCCCTTCGACGAGGCGGCCACCGAGGCGGCGCTGCGGGCGCTCGCCGAGGGGCGTGGCGAGGCGGCGGCGCTGTACATCCACCCGCTGCGCGTCGCCCTGGTCGGGATGGCGGTCAGTCCCGGGGTCTTCGCCGTGCTCGTGCTCATCGGGCGCGAGCGGGCGCTGGCTCGTCTGGATCGACTGGTGGCGTTTATCGAGAGTCAGACGCGCTGAGGTTGCCGCGGCCCGGGGGGCCATGCGTCGCCCCCGCCGGGCACGGGTCCGGCTCGCTGCGCGAGCCTCCCCTCGCTTCGCCTCGCGTCGCCCACCGCGCGAACCGCGCGCGGCGGGGCCCCGGCGCGAGGTCTCAGACGACCCGGCGGGAGCGACGCATGGTCCCCCGGGCCTCCCCACCGCCGCCAAAATCGGATGCAACGCCAATCGTGCCAACTTCAACGACGGAGGCAAGATCAACTGAGCCAGTTGTGCGTCGTCGATGCGGGTGTCGGCCCGGGGTGACGCGGGGTGGTTAGCGCAGCGGGCGGGGGCGCGGGGCGTGACGGCCGGGGCGTCCGAGACCTCACGCGCCGGGCCCCACCGCGCCGCATTTCGGCGCGGAGGGAGCGCGTGAGGCGAGGTCGAGGGGAGGCGGCGCGCAGCGCCGCCGGACCCGTCCCCGGCAGGCGCGCCCCGCGCCCCCGCCCGCCGTGGACGAGGCACTATGTCCGCCCCCCGGCCCGCCCCCCGGATCGGATTGACACCTCGGGTCGGCTTTATTAAGATTCGCCCTCGCGCTCCGGGATCGTCTAACGGCAGGACACTTGGCTCTGGACCAAGGAATCGGGGTTCGAATCCCTGTCCCGGAACCAAGACTCATGGGGCTATCGTCTAGGGGTTAGGACGGATGGTTCTCAGCCATCAAACCGGGGTTCGAATCCCCGTAGCCCTACCATAACGGTCGAGACCAGGGCCCCTCCGGCAGAACACCGGGGGGCCTTTTGCGTTCAGGGCCGCGCACGGGGGTCGCGCCCGACGGTCTCGCTTCAGGGCCGGGGCGCGATCCCGGCCTTGAGGATGGCGCGGGCGGCCACCGCCGCCAGCGCCTCGCCCGCCTCGTCGATCGCGTACCACCGCCGCACGAGATCGCCCCACGGAACGCGCTGCTGATACCGGGCCATGGCCCGGATGGCGCCGTGGAAGTGCGAGAAGTCGCTGCCCCAGCAGCCGCGCACCTCGAGGTGCTTGCGGTTGATCAGGGCATGCGGGTTGATGCGGGTGTCGCCGGTGTCGGTGTACTGCCCGGCGACGACCAGCACGCCGCCGTCGCGGCAGAGGGCGGCGCCTTCGGGGACGGCGCCCGGGTCGCCGGTCGCCTCGATGACGATGTCGGCGCCGCGGCCTCCCGTGAGCGCCAGGATCGCTTCGCGGCGCGCGCCGGCGTCGAGGGTCTCGATCGACAGGGTCTCGTCGGCGCCCATCCGGCGCGCCATCGCCAGGCGGTCGTCGGGGGCGCCGGCGGCGATCACCGGGCCGCCTCCCGACAGTGCGGCGAAGGCGATCGCCGACTGTCCGACCGGGCCCGCACCCAGCACCACGACCGCGTCGCCGAGGCGCACACCGGCGCGCCGCACCGCGTGCCAAGCGGTCACGGCGCCGCAGCCGCCGGCGATGAAGGTGCGCGGCGCGAGCCCTTCGGGGAGGCGCAGCAGCCGCACGCCGGGACGGATCCAGATGCGCTCCGACCAGCCGCCGAGCAGGCCGTCGGCGACGCCATAGGTGATGCCGTACACGCGCCGGTGCGGACAGCGGGTGCTCTCCTTCGCCACCAGGCAGTACCAGCAGGCGCCGCACGTCCCGTGCACGTCGAGATAGGTGACCACGTCGCCGACCCGGAACGGCCGCCCCTCCTCGTCGGCGAGCGGCGGGACCATCTCGGCGATGCGGCCGACGGCGACGTGCCCGGGGATGATCGGGTAGGGGACCCCCTCGAGCCGGCCGTTCCATAAATGCACGTCGGTGCCGCAGACCTCGCTGGCGATCGTCTCGAGGAGCGCCGCCCCCGGCTCGAGCGCCGGCGCGGGCAGGGTGCGGATCTCGATCGGCGCGCCGGGCGCCGGCATGACCGCGGCGCGCACGCCGGCTGCGGCTGTCATCGACGCGTCCGCAGAGTCATCGGCGCGGCCGCATCACGCCGGAGCGAGGTCACGGAAGCGACGATGGACGGCCATCGGGTCGGGGTGCGGCGCCCAGCCGGCGACCGGCATGACATCGTCGACATACGAGTCGCGGCGCATCCCGACCAGCACGGTGGTCACGCCGGGGGTGCTGGCGACGACCCAGATCGCCTTGCGCGACAGGCTCTCGCCCCGGCGCGCGGGCGGGACCAACGGATCGAGCTCGGCGCTGATCGCCGCCGTCGCCGGGTGGCCGTCGGCGAGGCGGAGCATATGTCGTCCGGCGAAGGAATTGAGCGGCCGGTTCACCAGCACCTCGAGGCCGGCCGCGGCCGCTTCCTCGAGCGGCGTGCGGCCGCCGCCCGGACCGGTGTTGCGCTCGAGAGGCGCGCCGGTCTCGAACAGGTTCATCGGCAGCTGCAGCACGCGGAAATGGTGCGCCGATCCGCCGGCCGCGCCGGCCGCCTCGAGCATCCGGGTGAGCGACGTCGCCTCGAAACCTTCCGCTGCCGCCACCACGGTGTTGGACGAGACGCCGTACGCGCCGATCGTGCCGGCGGCGACCTGCTCCTCGAGGAACGCGAACGCCCCGCGCAGGCGGCGGTAGAACTCGGCGCGGGCGGCCTCGACATCGGCGGCGCCGCGGTGCTGCGCGTCCGACAGGAAGTACTCGGGGTTGTGCAGCAGGACTGTGTCGATGCGCCCGGTCTGCAGGCGCCGGCACGAACGTTCGAGCTGGTCGCGCAGGAACTCGGGGTGGATGCAGTGCCAGCAGCCGTCCATGTAGCGGACCATCTCGGGGAAGGGGCGGCCGTCGTTCTCGCGCTCGAAGGCGAGATCCAGGTTCGCGCCCTGCACGTAGCCGATCTTGGTGACCAGCGCGACGCGCCCGCGCGCCGCCGGGTCGCGCCGGGCGCGCTCGGCCAGCACGGCGCCGACCAGCCGCTCGCTGCCGCCGTCGGTGTAGTTGGTCGAGGTGTCGATCAGGTTGCAGCCGGCGTCGAGCGCCCGCTCGAGCGCCCGGCGGTGCGCGGGCGTCCGGTCGTCGACCCGGTAGCAGCCGAATCCCAGCCGCCGCTCCACCCGGCCGGCGTCAGACATGGTTGCGCAGCATCAGCTCGCGCGGGTGCGGGCTCAGGTAGGTCTGGTCGAGGATGTACTCGACCTTGAGCCGCCGGAGGTGGTGCCGCAGCAGGGCGAGCGGCACGACCAGCGGCGCCTGCTCGCGGCGGCAGTCGTCGATCGCCGCCAGGATCTCCTCCTTGTCGTCGGGCATCAGGTCGTCTTTCATGTACCCGAGGAGGTGCTGCAGGACATTGGCGTGCTTGCGCGGCGTGGCTTTGATTTTGAGCGCCGCCATGAACATCTCGGCGTAGCGTTCCGCCAGGGCGCGCGGCGGCAGCGACGTGCCGCCGGCCACCAGCCCCCCCAGCGCGCGGTAGTGCTCGGTGCTGTGCGACAGGATCAGGAGCTTGTGGCGCGTGTGGAACTCCACCAGCCGGCCGACCGTCAGCCGCTCGGCGAGAAGATCCCTGAGCCGCCGGTAGGCGAACACGCGCTCGATGAAGTTCTCGCGCAGCCGCGGGTCGTGCAGGCGGCCATCTTCCTCGACCGGCAGCAGGGGGAGCCGCTCCATGAGCGCGCGGGCGAAGATGCCGACCCCCTTCTTGCCGGCGCCCATGGAGGGGCCAATCACCTTGACGCGTTCCATGCCGCAGCTCGGCGAGTCGCTCTTCAGGATGTAGCCGCACAGGTCGAGACCGGCGAGGCCAGCGACGCGGGCTTGGGACCAGTCCGCCATCCGCCCGGTGAAGTCGGTGCGGGTGTTGCGGAACACCAGGCGCGGTGCTTCGGGATCGCCTTCGAGACGCAGCGTCTCGCGCGGCACGCCGAGACCCAGCTCCTCCTCGGGGCAGACCGGGACCCATTCGAACCACTGGCCCAGGGTGTCGGTGATGTAGGCGTCGCGCTTGTGGCCGGCGTTCCAGCGGACCGGGCGTCCCAGGAGGCAGCTGCTGATCCCGACACGCAGCGCGCCGCCGCGGTCGGTGGCGGCGTCGGCCGGGCCGCCTGCGGCGGGGCCCGCGGCGCGGCGCGCGGCGCGACTCACGGCAAAGCCGCGCCCGGCGGCTCGACCGGGCGCCCGTCCTTGAAGACGGCCACCGGCCGCACCAGCACCCCGATGTCGGCGAGCGGATCGCCCGCCACGACCACGAGATCGGCCCGCTTCCCGGCTTCGATGGTGCCGCGGTCGCCGGCGACACCGAGCAGCGTCGCGGCGTTGAGCGTGGCGGCGACGATGGCGTCCATCGGCGGCATCCCGGCGCCCACCATCAGCTCGAACTCGCGGGCATTCCGGCCATGCTCGGACACGCCGGAGTCGGTGCCGAAGGCCACCTTCACCCCGGCCTTCACGGCGCGGCGGAAGGAGCCTTCCATGAGCGGGCGCACGGCGAGCGCCTTGTCGACGGCCCATGCCGGCAGGCCGCCGCTCTTGCCGCGGATCTCGACGGTTTCGCCGGCCAGAAGGGTCGGCACCAGCCAGGTGCCGTGCTCCCTCATGAGCCGCACCGCCTCGTCGTCGAGGATCGAGCCGTGTTCGATCGAGTCGACACCGGCGCGCACGGCCGCCTCGATGCCGTCGGTGCCGTGGGCGTGGGCGGCGACCTTGCGCCCGAGGGCGTGCGACTCGTCGACGATGGCCTCGAGCTCGGGGGTCGAGAACTGGCGCGCGCCGATGGCGTCGCCGGAGGACAGCACCCCGCCGGTGGCGGAGATCTTGATCACGTCGGCGCCGTACTTGACTTGCAGCCGCACCATCGCGCGGCAGGCGTCGGGGGAATCGCAGACCCCGGTGGCCTCGCCACCGGGGCCCTGGATGACGACACCGGGCTGGAAGGCGTTGGTCCAGTCGCCATGCCCGCCGGTCATCGACAGCATGGCGCGCGCCGTCAGGACATGCGGCCCCTCGACGATGCCGCCATCGATGGCGTTGCGCAGCGCCACGGTCTCGCCGGCGCGATCGCCGAGGTTGCGCACGGTCGTGAAACCGGCGCGCAGCGTGCGCGAGGCGTTCACCGTCGCCAGGATGGCGGCATCGGCGGCGCCGGTCTTCACCGGCGCCATCTCCCATCCCGGACCGAGGCTCATCGACAGGTGCACGTGGGCGTCGATGAGTCCGGGCAGCACGGTCTTGCCGGACAGGTCGACGATCCGGGCCCCGGCCGGCGGGTTGAGACGCGACCACGGGGCGACCTCGGCGATCCGGTCGCCCTTCAGCACCAGTCCGATGTCACGGCGCGGCGCCGCGCCGGTGCCGTCGATCAGCACCCCGGCGCGCAGGTAGATGACCGCCGGCTCCGGGCGCGCCTCGGCCGCAACGACGGCGGGGGCTGTCCACCCTGCCGCGAACGCGAGCAGGGCGAATGCCCCCGCTGTGAAGAGCGACGACTTCGGGTTCAAGTGCTGCCGGCCCCGCTACTTCTTCAGGCTCGAGAGGTAGGCGACCAGGGAGGCGAGATCCTCGGCGCTGAGGCTCGGGTACGCCTTCATCTTCGTGTCGGCCTTCATCTCCTTCGGCGACACGATCCACTTCTTGATCTCGTCCGCCGACAGCTTGCTGCCGACCCCGTCGAGCGGCATGTTCTTGTTCCCCTTGCCCTCGATGGCGTGGCACATGGAGCACTTCTGGGCCGCGAAGGCGGCCTTGCCCTTGGTGGTGGCGTCGTCCTGGGCCAGGGCGGGGGCGGCGAGAACCGCGGCGAATGCCACGATCGACAACACGAAAACGGCGTGCTTCATGGGTGGTAGTCTCCTCACGGGGCGGGCGTGCGCCGGGCGCACCGGCGGTCCCGCGGAAGCAGTAACCATACCACCATTGAACGCGCCCGCACACGGCGGGCGCCGACACAGGGCGGGTGCCGGCAGCCCGCGGCCGCCGGCGGCCTCAGGCCAGGGTGGCGGGGAGCGCCTCGACCACCCGCGCCGCCAGGATCTCGAGCCGGTCGGTGAAGCCGTGGGCGGCGCCCTCGACCGGCACCACCCGGGCGCCGCGCGGCAGTGCCGCGGCCAGGGTCAGCACGAGACGCAGGGGCGCGAGCGGGTCCGATTCCCCCTGGATCAGCGTCAGCGGCTTGTCGCAGTCGCGCAGGAACGAGAAGTTGAACAGCCCCACGGGGGCGGCGATGCCGATGAGCGCCACGACGCGCCGGTCGTAGCAGCCGACACCGAGACCGACGAAGGCGCCGAAGGAATAGCCGGCGACGACGAGCGGCAGGCCGGGAAAACGGCGGGCCGCCTCGTCCAGCACCGCGCGCAGGTCGTCGCTCTCGCCGCTGCCGCCGTCGTGCACGCCGGCGCTGCCGCCGGCGCCCCTGAAGTTGAACCGCAGCGCCGGCAGCCCCGCGCCGACCAGCGCTTCGGCGGCGGCATGCACGACCTTGTTGTGCAGCGTGCCGCCGAACAGCGGGTGCGGGTGGCAGACGACCGCGGCGGCGCGCCGCGCCGGGCCGGCGGGGTGCTTCAGGAAGCACTCCAGCCGGCCGGCGGGGCCGGGCAGAAAGAAGGACTCGATCCGGGTGGTCGTCATGCGCGCTTGCTCCGCGGGCGCATCTTACAGGGCCCGTCATCCCGCAGGACCCATCAAGGTGGCGGTGCTCCGGGCGGCTGGTGTAATCTCGCCGGCACGCGGCGCAGCCGCGCGGGAGGGCGCGGTGCCGGTCGGCGAGCGGCGGTTCAAGGAAGTCCTCAGGCTGTGGGCGAGCGGCGTCTCGGTGGTCACGACCGGGGACGGCGACGACCTGCAGGCGATCACCGTCAGCTCGTTCACCTCGGTGTCGCTCGAGCCGCCCCTCGTGCTGATCTGCATCGAGACGCCGTCACGCAGCCACGACGCCATCGTCCGCGAGGGCCGCTTCGCGGTCAACATCCTGCACGCGGGGCAGGAGGCGACCTCCGACATGGCGGCCGGCCGGCGCGGGCCGTCGGGCCACGCGCTGCCCGGTGTCGCGCGCCGGACCGAGGCGACCGGCGCGCCGGTCCTCGACGCGGCGCTCGCCTGGCTCGATTGCGTCCTGGTGGCGCGGCATGACGGGGGCGATCACGCCATCTTCGTCGGCCGTGTCGAGGCCGCCGGCGGCGCCGCCGGCGCGCCGCTCCTGTGGTTCGATCGCGGCTATCGGCGGCTGCCCGGGACGACGTCCGGGGCCGATTGACAGCCCCGAGCGCCCTGCGCTACCGTCCGCTCTCCGATACCAGAACGACACGCGATCGTCACCGTGCGCAGGACGGAGCGGCGCCGGGGTGGGTGGGGGTGTGATGCTGAGCCTCAAGAAGAGCCAACGGCTGTTCTTCGATACCTTCGAGGGAATGGCGCGCGGTGCGGTCGAGGCGGCCGGGGTCCTGGAGCAGCTGTTCACCGACAGCCGCGACCAGCTCGAGACCCACGCGGCGAAGATCAAGGACATCGAGCACCGCTGCGACCGCATGGTGCACGAACTGGTGCGCGAGCTGAACCGCACCTTCATCACCCCGTTCGATCGCGAGGACATCCACGACCTGGGAACGGCGATGGACGACATCGTCGACCTCGTTGACGCGACCGCCAGCCGCGCGGTGCTGTTCCGGGTCGGCGGTGAGGTGCATGGGGCCGCCGCCCTGGCGAAGGTCATCCGGCGCCAGGCCGAGGAAATCCTCCTGGCGGTCACCCGACTCAAGGAGCCCGACCACATCCTCGAGCAGTGCCGGCGCATCAAGGAGATGGAGACCGAGGGCGACCGCCTCTACCGCGAAGCCATGGCGCACCTGTTCGCGACCAGCACCGACGCGATCTTCGTGATCAAGGCCAAGGAGCTCATCGAGGTGCTCGAGGCGGGCACCGACGCCGGCGACCGGATCGCCATCGTCCTCGAGCGCATCGTGCTCAAGCACCAATAGCGAGGCCCGCCATCGATCCCGTCCTGGTCTCGGTCATCGCGATCATCGTTGTCGCGCTCGTCTTCGACTTCCTCAACGGCTTCCACGACGCCGCGAACTCGGTCGCCACGGTCGTGTCGACGGGAACGCTCAGCCCGAACGTCGCGGTCGCCTGGGCCGCGTTCTTCAATTTCGTGGCGGCGTTCGGTTTCGGCGTGCAGGTCGCGGCCACCCTCGGCAAGGGCGTCGTCGATCCGGCGGCGGTCGACCGCTGGGTGGTTCTCGGTGGGCTCGTCGGGGCGATCTTCTGGAACCTGCTGACCTGGTGGCTCGGGCTCCCGGTGTCGTCGTCGCATGCGCTCATCGGCGGGCTGGCCGGGGCGGCGGTGGTGCGCGGCGGATTCGGGGTGCTGCTGCTCGGCGGGCTCGCGAAGATCGCCCTGTTCATCGTGCTGTCGCCGCTTCTCGGCCTGGTGCTCGGCTACGCGATGATGAATCTCATGATGCTCGTGCACGCGCGCTCCCTTCCCTCGACGGTCGATCGGCGCTTCCGCCGGCTGCAGCTGGTGAGCGCGGCCTTCTACAGCCTCGGCCACGGGACCAACGATGCCCAGAAGACGATGGGGATCATCGCGGTGCTTCTGTACACGTCCGGGTTCATGCCGGTCTTCCATGTGCCGATGTGGGTCATCCTGATCTGCCACGCCGCCATCGCCGCCGGGACGCTTCTGGGCGGCTGGAGGATCGTGAAGACGATGGGGATGAAGATCACCAAGCTCAGGCCGATCGGCGGCTTCAGCGCCGAGACCGCCGGCGCGGTCATGCTGATCGGCACCGCGTTGTGGGGCATCCCGGTGAGCACCACCCACACGATCACCGGGGCGATCATGGGGGTCGGCGCGACGCACCGGCTGAGCGCGGTGCGCTGGGGAGTGGCGACCCGGATCATCTGGGCCTGGGTGCTCACCATCCCGTTGTCGGCGCTGGTCGCCGGGATCAGCTACTGGGTCATCAGCGGACTGGTGTAGCAGCGGCCGCCCGGGGCCTCACCGGCCGTCTTCGAGGGCGATGGTCTTCTTCAGCCGGCGCAGGTGGCGCTCCTCGCCGGTGAAGCGCGCGCCGAGGAAGGCGTGCAGGATCTCCTGCGCGGTCGCTTCGCCGATCACCCGGGCGCCGATGCACAGCACGTTGACGTCGTCGTGCTCGACCCCCTGGCGGGCGCTGTAGGTGTCGTGGCACAGCCCGGCGCGGACGCCGCGGATCTTGTTGGCGGCCACCGAGGCGCCGACCCCCGACCCGCAGATGATCACGCCGCGCTCCGCCCGCCCCGCGGCGACCTCCCTGCCGACCGCCGCGGCGGCGTCGGGGTAGTCGTCGTGCGGGTCGTAGGCCGCCGGGAAGACCTCGGCCACGGCGTGGCCTTCCTTGCGCAGCCATTCCACCACGAGGTTCTTGAGAGCCCAGCCGGCGTGATCGCTTCCGATGGCGAGCTTCATCGCGGGGTCTCCGGCGCGGCGGGCGGCGGCCCGTCGACGTGGAAGGTGAGGGTGGTCCAGTCACTGTGCCAGTCGGCCTTCGGGTCGTCGCGCAGCGGCACCATCTTGACGGCCCGGATCATCTGCCACCCGGCTGCGGCGATCGGGATGGTCGCCCGCCCGGCGCCGTCGAGCCGGCCGCACCAGGCATAGGTGTCGTGGCCGCCGGCCCAGCCGTCGTGCGTCGCGCAGATCATGGCGTTGGCGAGCGGGCCGTCGCGGAAGAAGACGCGCACCGGCAGGCTGCCGCCCGGCGCGAGGCGCGCGAGATCGGTCTCGGGGACGATCTCGATCTTCAGCCCGGTGCGGGTCAGCGCCACCGACGCCGAAGGGCCGCCGATGTTCAGGAGTGTCTTCACGTGACGGGTGTAGCGCTCGCGTCCGGGGCGGTCGATGTGCCCGGCGCGGCGCCGGGTCTCGAGGACGGCATCGTGGCCGTCGTGCTCGAGGTACGCCTGAAACTCCGCCGCCGGCAGCTCGATGTACGACGGGTCGGTGACGAGCGCAACGACCGCCGTCCCGGGCCCCCGCAGCGTCAGGCGGGCGCGCGACGGATCGCCGGCCAGGGGCGGCGTGCCGACGTCGATGCGGCCGCGCCCGTCGGTGACGAAGAACTCGACGATCCGTCCGGCGCGCCAGGGGACCGGCTCGCCGGGGAAAACGTCGGCCGCGTGCATCGCCAGGTCGAAGGGGACGCCCGGCTCGACGCGCGGCGGCGTGCTCAGCAGGCAGAAATCGTGCGCCAGCGCGGGCGCCGTGCCGGCAGCGGCGAGGGCGGCGACCGCCGCCAGCGCGGCGACGACGAGCCCGCGGCCGGCGCGCTCGATCCGAAGTCGCCCGACGATCATCTTCATCGTCCGCGGATCATGACACGAGCAGGGGTGCCTGCGAAAGGATCCGGTCGGCGGCCGCCTCGCCGCTCTTCACGCAGTCGGGAACGCCGACGCCCCGCAGGCCGTTGCCCGCGAGCGCCAGTCCGGTGTGCTTCTCGAGCCGCGACTCGACGTCGGCGACGCGCGCCAGGTGGCCGACCTCGTACTGCGCCATGGCGCCGGGATAGAACCAGGCCGAGGCGAAGAGCGGCTCCGCCTCGATGCCGAGAATGTCGCGGAGCTCGGCGCGGATGACGGCGGTGGTCTTGTCGGGGTCGCGCCCGGGGATCAGCTCCTCGCTGGTGAAGGCGCGCACGAGGATGTGTCCCTCGGGGGCCCGGGCCGGGAACTTGACGCTCGAGAAGGAGCAGGCGATGACCGTCCGGTTCTCGCTGCGCGGCACGACGAAACCGAAGCCGTCGAGCGGCCGCGGCAGGTCCGTGGCGCGCCAGGCGAGGCTCACCGTCGTCGAGGAGCCGTACGGGATCGCCGCCATGCTGTCGGCGGCGGCGCTGTCGAGCGGGCGGACGAGCGGCGCGGCGTGCGAGGCGCGCAGCGCCAGCACCACCGCGTCGAACGGCAGCCGGTCGCCGCGATCGGTGGCGACGATCCAGCGGCGCGCGTCGGTCCCGGGGATGCCCGGCCGCAACCCGGTGACGGCGGTGCCGAGACGGAAGGCCGCGGCCGGGATGTTGTCGAGCAGCCGCTCGATGATCGACGCCATGCCGCGCCGCGGCGTGACGAACAGCGAGTAGCGCGCGCCGCTGGTGCCGGCGCCCGCGCCCGAGGCGCGCCGGCGGCCGCGCATCAGCCCGACGATGACCGATCGGTGGTCGCGCTCGAGGTCGAGGAAGCGCGGCATCGTGGCGCGCAGGCTCAGGTTTTCCGGCAGGGCGTTGTAGATGCCCGCGAGGAGCGGCTGCGCCAGGCGCTCCAGCACCTCGTCGCCGAAGCGGCGGCGCACGAACGACGACAGGCTCTCGTCCGGCAGCACCGGCCCGCGCGGCAGGAACAGGTCGAGGCCGGCGCGCATCTTCCCCGGCAGGCTCAGGATCGGGGTGGTGAGAAACGGCATGATCCGCGCCGGGGCCATCATGTAGAAGCCCTCGGGGATCGGCAGCAGCCGCCGTCCCCGCAGGACGTACGAGCGCCGGCAGTCGGGGTTGGTGCTGGTCAGCTCCCCGGCGAGGCCGAGACGCCCGCACAGCTGCACCCCCGCCGGCTTGTCGGTGATGAAGCAGTCGGGCCCGGCCTCGACCACGAAGCCGTCGCGCCGCTCGGTGTGGATGACCCCGCCGGCGCGACGCTCGCCATCGAAGATCGACAGCGTGATCGGCACCCCGCGGTCGCGGCCGCGCTCGAGCAGCGAGAAGGCGGCGGACAGACCGGCGATGCCGGCGCCGACCACGGCGATCTCGATCGGCCGCGGCGCCGGCGGCGCGCCGTCCACCGGCCGGACCGCCGCCCCGGAAAGACGCCCGGGGCCGCTCACGCCGGCGCGCGCGCCGCCCGCTCGCGCACCAGGGTCGCCAGAAGCCGAGAAAAGCTCGGGTGGTCGCCGACGGTCCCGGCGCGGTGGAAGCCGAGGCCGTATTCGAGCGCCGCCGCCTTCGCCCCGATGTCGAGGTCGTAGAGCACCTCGACGTGGTCGCTGACGAAGCCGATCGGCGCCACCACCACGTCGCAGGCGCCGCGGCGCGCCTCCTCGGCGATCGCCTCGCACACGTCGGGCTCGAGCCAGATCTCGGAGGGAGGGCCGCTGCGGCTCTGGAAGACCAGCTTCCAGTCGCCGGCGCCGGCCGCCTCGGCAACCAGGTCGGCGGTGCGACGCAGCGCTGTCTCGTATCCGGACTCGTTTGACAAGGCGACGGGGATGCTGTGGGCGGTGAACAGGAGCGAGGCCTGCTCGCGACGGCCCTTCGGCACCTGCTCACGAGCGGCGCGCAGCCGCGCCGCCAGGGTCTCGATGAACAGCGGGTGCTCGTACCACGGCTCGACGAACTCGACCGCCGGCGCGTTCGGGCCGACGCGGCGCTGCGCCTCGGCGACGGCGCGGAAGTAGGCCTCGCCCGACGCCTGCGACGGGTGCGCGGCCAGGACGATGCCGATCGCCCGCCGCAATCCGCGCCCGGCCATCGCGCCGAGCGTGTCGTTGATGAACGGGTGCCAGTGCCGCATGCCGACGAAGACCGGCAGCTCCGGTCCCTCGCGGCGCAGGAGACCGCGCAGCCCCTCGGCCTGAGCCTCGGTCAGCCGGCCGAGCGGCGACGATCCGCCCACCTCGATGTAATGCTGCACGACCGCCTCGTAGCGCTCCTGCGGCACCGGCCGGCCGCGCAGGACATTGTCGAGGAAGGGGCGGATCTCCTCGGGTCGGGTCGGGCCGCCGAAGGCGAGCAGGAGAACCGAGTCGAAGCCGCCCGTCGTCATGCGCCGTTCCAGGCGTGCACCGTCTCGACCAGCGCGACGACGTTGTCGACCGGGGTGTGCGGCAGGATGCCGTGCCCGAGGTTGAAGATCCACCCCGGCCGCCCGGAGGCGCGCCCCAACAGCACTTTGGTCCGCCGCACCACCTCCTCGCGCGGCGCGAACAGGACGATCGGATCGAGGTTCCCCATGATCGCCACGTCGCCGAGCCGGTCCCAGGCCTCGACCAGGTCGACGCGCCAGTCGACGCCGACGACACCGGCGCCGGCGGTCTTGAAGTGCGGCAGCAGGGAGGTGGTCTGGGTGCCGAAGAGAATCACCGGTACACCCGGTGTCAGCGCCGCGACCAGCGTCCTGACGTGCGGCAGGACGAAGACACGGTAGTCGTCCGGCGACAGGCACCCGACCCACGAGTCGAAGATCTGCACCGCCTGGGCGCCGGCGGCGATCTGCCCGTTCAGGTAGGCGGAGGTCAGGCGGACGATGCGCGCGAGCAGGGCATTCCAGGCCCCGGGGTCGCGGTAGAACAGCGACTTGGTGTGGCGGTAGGCGCTCGATCCGCCCCCTTCGATCATGTACGACGCCAGGGTGAACGGCGCGCCGGCGAAGCCGATGAGCGGCATGTCGGCGGGCAACGCCCGGCGCGTGGCACGGATCCCCTCGAAGACATAGCCGAGGTCCGCCTCGAGCTCGGGCTCGCGCAGCCGATCGACGTCGGCGCCGCTGCGGATGGGCGGGCTGATCGACGGCCCGTCGCCCTTCTCGAACGCCAGCCGCAGTCCGAAGGATTCAACCGGAAGGAGGAGGTCCGAGAAGACGATCGCCGCGTCGACCCCGAGCCGCTGCGCGGCGTACACTGTGACCTCCGCCACCAGGTCGGGGTTGCGGCACAGCTCGAGGAACCCGACACGGTCGCGCACCTCGCGGTACTCCTTCATGTAGCGGCCCGCCTGGCGCATCAGCCAGACCGGTGGCGAGGGGAGGGGCTCGCGGCGGCAGGCACGCATGAACGGGCTCCGGCGCAGCGGGTCCGCTGACTTCGGCGCGGCCTTTGGGGTCGTCATGTGGAGCCGCATCCTAACCCCTGCCGGGACGGGGGATCAAGGCACGGTTGGGGGGGCGGAGGCGCCGACTCCATATCATTGACAAAAAGGTACACATTCCGTAGGATCGTCCCATTCACGGGGGTTGGCGTTGAAGGTCTCGGCCCAGGAAGAGTACGGACTGCGCTGCATGATGCAGCTTGCCCGCCGCCACAACGGCGGCGGGGCGGAGCCGCTGACTCTCGGCCGGGTTGCCCGGGACGAAGGGTTGACCGTCGCCTACGTCGCCAAAATCGTCCGGCGGCTGCGGCGGGCGGGGCTCGTGAAGAGCGTCCTCGGCCGGTCGGGTGGGTATACCCTGTCGCGCGATCCGGGGCAGATCACCGTGGCCGAAGTCCTGAATGCCCTGGGGGGCCGCCTGTACAACACCGACTACTGCAGCCGGTTCGCGGGCGATAAGGCCGCCTGCGCCCACCTGGGAGACTGCGCCATCCAGTCGCTGTGGGGAGTGCTCGAAGGGCTGCTTGACCGGGTGCTCGGTCATACGACGCTGCGCGATCTGCTGGTGGGCCTGCCGCGCGCCCCGATCGCGATCGAGACCGGTTCCGCCTCGGCGGGGGAAAGACGATGAGCGAGTCGGCCAAGACTCTTCAAGATCTGACGACCCAGGAGTACAAGTACGGCTTCGTCACCGACATCGAGGCCGACACCATCCCCAGGGGACTGAGCGAGGACGTCGTCAGGCTGATCTCGGCGAAGAAGGGCGAGCCCGAGTTCATGCTCGAGTGGCGCCTGAAGGCGTACCGCCACTGGCTCACCATGCGGGAGCCGACCTGGGCCAACGTCAAATACCCGAAGATCGACTACAACGACATCATCTATTACTCGGCGCCGAAGTCCGCGGGCGAGGGTCCGAAGAGCCTCGACGAGGTCGACCCTGAGCTGCGGAAGACCTACGAGAAGCTCGGCATCCCGCTCGAGGAGCAGAAGATCCTCGCCGGCGTGGCCGTCGACGCGGTGTTCGACAGCGTCTCGGTCGCCACCACCTTCAAGGGAAAGCTCCGGGATCTCGGCATCATCTTCTGCTCGTTCTCCGAGGCGGTGCGCGAGCACCCCGATCTGGTGCGCCGCTACCTCGGCTCGGTCGTGCCCTACAGCGACAACTTCTTCGCCACCCTCAACTCGGCGGTCTTCAGCGACGGGTCGTTCGTCTACATCCCCAAGGGCGTGCGCTGCCCGATGGAGCTGTCGACCTACTTCCGCATCAACGCCGCCGACACCGGCCAGTTCGAGCGCACCCTCATCGTCGCCGAAGAGGGTGCGTACGTCTCCTACCTCGAAGGATGCACGGCGCCGAAGCGCGACCGCAACCAGCTGCATGCCGCGGTGGTCGAGCTGGTGGCCCTCGGCAACGCCACGATCAAGTACTCGACCGTGCAGAACTGGTACCCGGGCGACAAGGAAGGCAAGGGCGGCATCTACAACTTCGTGACCAAGCGCGGCGCCTGCCGCGGCGACAATTCGAAGATCTCCTGGACCCAGGTCGAAACCGGCTCGGCGATCACCTGGAAGTACCCGTCGTGCATCCTCCAGGGCGACAACTCGGTCGGCGAGTTCTACTCGGTCGCCCTGGCGAACAACTACCAGCAGGCCGACACCGGCACCAAGATGATCCACATCGGCCGGAACACGAAAAGCACCATCGTCTCGAAGGGGATCTCCGCCGGGCACGGGCAGAACACCTACCGCGGCCTGGTCAAGATCCTCAAGGGCGCGACCAACGCCCGCAACTACTCGCAGTGCGACTCGCTGCTCATGAGCGACACCTGTGGCGCGCACACCTTCCCGTATGTCGAGGTGAAGAACAGCACCGCGCGCCTCGAGCACGAGGCGTCGACCTCGAAGATCGGCGAGGATCAGATCTTCTACTGCCGCCAGCGCGGCCTGTCGGCGGAGGACGCCGTCGGCATGATCGTCAACGGGTTCTGCAAGGAGGTCTTCCGCGAATTGCCGATGGAATTCGCGGTCGAGGCCCAGAAACTGCTCGGCGTCAGCCTGGAAGGGAGCGTCGGCTAGCCCGCGCGGCGGCCGAAACGGGAGACCACGATGCTCGAGATTCGCAATCTCAAGGCGAAGGCCGGCGGCAAGGAGATCCTCAAGGGGATCGACCTCACCGTCAAGGCGGGCGAGGTGCACGCCATCATGGGCCCGAACGGGTCGGGGAAGAGCACCCTGGCGCACGTGCTGGCCGGCCGCGAGACGGTCGAGGTCACCGGCGGCGAGGTGCTCTACGACGGCAGGAACCTCCTCGAGATGGCGCCCGAGATCCGGGCGCGCGAGGGGGTGTTCCTGGCCTTCCAGTACCCGGTCGAGATCCCCGGTGTCAGCAACATGTACCTCCTCAAGGCGGCGGTGAACGCCGTCCGCAAGCACCGCGGCGAGCAGGAATACGACGCCATGGAGTTCCTGGCCCTGGTGAAGGAGCGCATGAAGCTGGTCGAGATGGACCAGGCGCTGCTGAACCGCGCCGTCAACGAGGGTTTCTCGGGCGGCGAGAAGAAGCGCAACGAGGTCTTCCAGATGGCGGTCCTCGACCCGCGCCTGTGCGTGCTCGACGAGACCGACTCCGGGCTCGACATCGACGCGCTGCGGATCGTCGCCGGCGGCGTCAACGCCCTGCGAGGCCCGCGCCGGGCGATGATCGTCATCACCCACTACCAGCGCCTGCTGTCGTACATCGTCCCCGACCGGGTGCACGTCCTCGCGCAGGGGCGCATCGTGAAGTCCGGCGGCAAGGAGCTGGCGCTGCGGCTCGAGGAGAAGGGGTACGCCTGGATCGAGGGCCAGATCGCCGGGCCGGCCGCCCCGGCCGCCGGGGCCTGAGGGTCATGTCCACCGAAAAAACCAGCCGCGCAGGCCGTGACCGCTGGATCGCCGCCTGCGCCCGCGTGCGCAACGACGCCCCCGCGGGCACCGCCTGGATGGACGGGCTGCGGACCCGCGCCGCGGCGCGCTTCGCCGATGTGGGCTTCCCGACCACCCGCGACGAGGCGTGGCGCTGCACCAGCCTCCAGCCGGTCGAGAACGGCCGGTTCGAGGCACACCCGGCGCCGCGTCCCGAGGCCCTGACACCCGATCTCTTCCAGCAGCTGACCTTCGAGCCGTGGGACTGCAATCACCTGGTGTTCCTGAACGGCCGCTACGCGCCGTCCCTGTCGCGCGCGGCGCATCTGCCGGCCGGCGTGCGCCTCACGAGCCTCGCCGAGGCGGTCGTCGAGGAGCCCGGTCTCGTCGAGCCGCACCTCGGCCGTCTGGCGGACGCCCGCGCCCGGTCGGTCACCGACCTCAACACGGCGCTGATGTCCGACGGCCTGTTCCTGCACGTGCCGCGGGGCACCGTGGTGCAGGAGCCGATCCACGCCCTGTTCGTGTCGATGGCGAACGGCGCGCCGGCGATGTCGCACCCGCGCAACCTGCTTGTGCTCGAGGAGGGGGCCCAGGCCTCGGTCGTCGAAAGCTACGCCGGCATCGACGGCGGGGCCTATCTCACCAACACCGTCACCGAGATCGCCGCCGCCGACAACGCGGTGGTCGACCACGTGCGGCTGGTGCGCGAGACCGGGGCCGCCATCCACCTGTCGCACCTCGAAGCGCGCCTGGGACGCTCGGCCGGGGTCTCGTCGCACGTCGTGTCGCTCGGCGGCGGCCTGGTGCGTCACGACGTCAACGCGGTGCTCGACGGCGAGGGGGCCGAGTGCACCCTCAACGGGTTGTATGTCCTCGACGGCGCGCAGCATGTCGACAACCACACGCTCATCGATCACGCCCGCCCGAACGGCACCAGCCGCGAGCTCTACAAGGGGGTCCTCGACGGGCGATCGCGCGGCATCTTCGACGGCACGATCATCGTCCGTCCCGACGCCCAGAAATCGGACGCCCGGCAGGTCAACCGCAACCTGCTGCTGTCGGAGGATTCCCTTGCCGACAGCAAGCCGACCCTGGAGATCCACGCCGACGATGTGAAGTGCAGCCACGCCGCGACCATCGGCCAGATCGAGGAGAACGCCCTGTTCTACCTGCGCTCGCGCGGCCTGAGCGAGGAGATGGCGCGCTCGCTCCTGGTGCAGGCTTTCGTCAGCGACATCCTCGGACGCATCCGCATCGGCCCGGTGCGCGCCGGTCTCGAGTGCCTGCTGTTCACGCGCCTGCCGCGCCACCACCCGCCGCGGGAGACGGCATGAGCACGGCCGGGGGGTTCGACATCAAGGCGGTGCGCGAGGACTTTCCGATCCTCGGCAGGACGGTGCGCGAACGGCCGCTGATCTACCTCGACAACGCCGCCACGGCGCACAAGCCGCGCGCGGTCATCGACGCCGTCACCCGCTACTACACCCAGATGAACTCCAACGTCCATCGCGGCCTGCACGAGCTGTCGGAGAAGGCCACGGCGGCGTTCGAGCGCTCGCGCGCCACGGTGCGCCGGTTCATCAACGCCGCCGACGAGCGCGAGATCGTCTTCGTGCGCGGCACCACCGAGGCGATCAACCTGGTGGCGCAGGCGTGGGGCCGCGCCGAGATCCGCGGCGGCGACGAGATCCTGGTCACCGAGATGGAGCACCACTCCAACATCGTGCCCTGGCAGATGCTGTGCGCGCAGGCCGGGGCGCGCCTGCGCGTGGCGCCGATCGCCGACGGCGGCACGCTGCGTCTCGACGCCCTGCGCGACCTGATCGGCCCGCGCACCCGGATGGTGGCGCTGGGCCACGTGTCGAACGCCCTCGGCACCGTCAACCCGGTGCGCGAGATCACCCGCCTGGCCCACGAGCGCGGGGCGCTGGTGCTGATCGACGGCGCCCAGGCGGTGCCGCACATGCCGGTCGACGTGCGCGACATCGGCTGCGACTTCTACGCCTTCTCGGGGCACAAGCTGTTCGGGCCGACCGGCATCGGCGTTCTCTACGGCCGGGCCGACCTGCTCGAGGCGATGAGCCCCTGGCAGGGGGGGGGCGACATGATCGCCTCGGTGTCGTTCGAGACGACGACCTACAAACGCCCGCCGCACCGCTTCGAGGCCGGGACCCCCGACATCGCCGGCGCCATCGGGCTCGGGGCGGCGATCGAGTACCTCGAGTCGCTCGGCTGGGCCGCGATCGAGGCGCACGAGCGCGACCTGCTCGATTACGCCACCCGGTCGGTCGCCGCAGTCCCAGAAGTCACCGTGCTCGCCGCCGGCGCGCCCCGGGTCGGCGTGGTGTCGTTCGTCATGGAGGGCATCCATCCGCACGACATCGGCACGATCCTCGACATGCAGGGGGTGGCGGTGCGCGCCGGGCACCACTGCGCCCAGCCGCTGATGGACCGTCTGGGTATCCCGGCCACCGCCCGCGCCTCGATGGCGTTCTACAATACGCGCGACGAGATCGACGTCCTCGTGGCCGGTCTCGGCAAGGTGCGCGAGGTGTTCGGCCGGTGAGCGAATACACCGAGCTGTATCAACAAGTGATTCTCGACCACAACCAGCGGCCGCGCAACTTCCATCCCCTGGAAGGCGACGCGCGCCGCGCCGACGGACACAACCCGCTGTGCGGCGATCGCCTGACCCTGTACCTCGACGTGCGCGACGGGATCATCCGCGACATCGGTTTCGTCGGTTCGGGCTGCGCCATCTCGAAGGCCTCGGCCTCGATGATGACCGAAGCGATCAAGGGAAAGTCGCCCGACGCCGCCGAGGCCCTCTTCCGGATCTTCCACGCGCTCGTGACCGGCGAGGCCGGGGCGGGCGCTCAGGAAGTGGCCGCTGACGATGCGCGTCTCGGCAAGCTGGTGGTGTTCGCCGGCGTGCGCGAATACCCGGTGCGGGTGAAATGCGCCACCCTCGCCTGGCACACCCTGCGCGCCGCGCTCGAGAACCGCGGCGCCGCCTCGACGGAGTGATGTCCGACGGAGTGATGCGATGAGCGACGAGACGACGAAGGAAACCCCGCGGGAGGGCGCGGCGCCGGCGGCGCCGAGCCTCTTCGAAGGACGGACGTTCACCGGGCCGGCGCACGGCAAGCCGAACCTGCATCTCGACGGGACCGCCCGCGACATCGAGGAGAAGGTGGTCGAGCAGCTGCGCTCGATCTACGACCCGGAGATCCCGGTCAACATCTTCGAGCTCGGCCTCATCTACGACATCGACGTGGCGCCCGACGGCAAGGTCGCCGTCCGCATGACGTTGACCTCGCCGATGTGTCCCGTGGCCGGCTCGCTGCCGCCCGACGTCGAGGCGCGGCTGCGGTCGATCCCCGGCGTCACCGACGCGCGGGTCGAGATCACCTGGGAGCCGGCGTGGGGCCCCGAAATGATGACCGAGGCGGCGAGACTCCAGCTCAACATGTACTGAAGCGGCCCGCTACGCCTTTCCGAGCAGCCGGTCGGCGACGAACTTGTCGAAGATGTGCGTCATCCACTCCAGCCGGCTGAGGCGGCCGCGGTCGTAGCTCGACGAGGCGGTCCCGAGGTGGGTCCTCTCGCACACCGACCAGTCCTGCCGGTTGGTGTCGTCCCAGAATGCCACCGCGTCCGACGGATCGAATCCCGGGCGCGCCATCTCCTCCGCATCGAACAGGAACTCGCACTCGATGGCGGTCCGATCCGGTCCGTCGGGCCACAGGGTGTGGGTCATGACGTAATCGGGGTGCAGGCTCAGGAACAGGTTGGGGTGGACGATGTAGTAGTGGATGCGCCGATGGTCCTCGGCGGCGATCGCCGCGAAGGGCCGGCGCCCCGTCCGTCCGCTCCCGGACATGGTGTTGAACTCGGGCTCGCGCAGCTCCATGTAGCCGCCGACGGTGGCGTTGTTGATCAGCTCGATCTGGCCGCTGCGGTAGTGCGACACGCGGTTGAGCTGCGGGTGCACCAGGAAGCAGTGGTAGCACTCCGAGTAGTTCTCGCACAGGATCTTCCAGTTGGACGCGACGCTGTAGCGGATCCGGTGGCCGCAACGCAGGGTGTCCATGCGGTAGCGTTCGAAGTAGTTCGCCATCGCGCCGAGGTGTGCGTCGAGCGGCGGTGTCGCGGCCGACAGGGTGACGAACAGGAAGCCCGACCAGGTCGCGACGCGCACCCGGCGCAGAGGGTACTGCGCTCGGTCGAAGCCGCGGACCTCCTCCATGTGCGGGGCGCCGCGCAGCGTCCCGTCCAGGTCGTAGGTCCAGGAGTGGTACGGGCACTGAAAGCTGGTCAGCCCGCCGCCGCGCTCGCGGTCGACGATGCGGGCGCCGCGGTGCCGGCAGACGTTGTGGAAAGCGTGCGCCTGCCCGCCGGCGTCGCGCACCAGCACGAAGCTCTCGGTGCCGATCGTCCTGGTCAGGAAGTCGCCCGGCCGGGCGATGTCGTCGGCGCGTCCGGCGCACAGCCACATCTTCCTGAAGATGCGCCGCACCTCCTCGCGGTGGATCGCCGGATCGTGGTAGTAGCGGCCGGGGAGCGTCGTGGCTTCATCGAGCGGCGCATAGACCGAAGCGAGGTCGCGCTCGGCCGCGTTCCGGTCGAATCCCGGATCGGCGGGCGCGGCGGCAGGCGCGGCGGCGGTCGCCGCCCCGGCGGTCGTCGTCCCGGCGCCCGCGGTCTCCGCGGTCGGATGCTGTACCACGTCCTCGCTCATGCCCGGCCGGTCTCCGTTCGTCGAATCTCTGCTGCGAATCACCAAGGATACCCAGCGCGCCGCGGCCCCGCAAGAAATTTGCGACGACGATTGCATGATGCGGCACGATATACTCCCGCCGATGTTCTCGACCCGGCTCGCATGGCCGCCGCGCCAGAACCGCCTTGCCGCGCTCCTCGGGGAAAAGCGCGCCCGCGGCGGTCGCCTTCTCGATCTGACCGAGTCGAACCCGACACGGGTCGGCCTCGATTACCCCGCGGCACGCCTCGCCGCGGCCCTGTCCGACCCGGAGATCGCCTCGTACGACCCCGACCCGCGCGGGCTGCCGGCGGCGCGCGCAGCGGTGGCGGCCTGGTGCGAGCGCGGCGGTCCCGGCGCCTGCGGTGCCCCGCGGCCGGCGCAGGTGGCCGCGCCGGAAAGCATGGTGCTGACCGCCAGCACCAGCGAGGCCTACGCCTTCCTGTTCAGGATGCTGTGCGATCCGGGCGACACCGTGCTGGTCCCCGCGCCCAGTTATCCGCTCTTCGACTATCTCGCCGCGATCGACGGCGTGCATGTCGTCTCCTACCCACTCGTGCTCGACGAGCGCTGGCGCATCGACCTCGAGGCGCTGGCGCGGCTGCTCGTGCACCCGGCGGCGCGCGCCGCGCGGGCGGTGGTCGTCGTCAATCCGAACAACCCGACCGGCAGCGCCCTGTCATCGGGCGAGCGCGCGGCGATTGACACCCTGTGCGCCCGCGCCGGCGCCGCGCTCATCTCCGACGAGGTCTTCCTCGACTACCTGTGGGAGGGCGTGCCTCCCGCCGGCCCCGATGCCGCGCCGGTCTCGGCCACGACACCCGGTCCCGGGGGCGCGTCACCGGCGGCGCTCACCTTCACCCTCGGCGGGCTCTCCAAGTCGTGCGGGCTTCCGCAGATGAAGCTCGGTTGGGTGCTGGCCGATGGCCCCGGGGCGGCGCGTGCCGAGGCCCTCGAACGACTCGAGTTCATCGCCGACGCCTACCTGTCGGTCGGTGCGCCGGTGCAGCGCGCCGCCGGCCGGCTGCTCGCCATCGGCGGCGAGATCGCCGCGCTCGTGGGCGCGCGGGTGGGGGAGAACCTCGCGACGCTGCGCGCCGCCGTACCCGACGGTTCGCCCTGCCGTGTCCTGCCGGCCGACGGCGGCTGGTGCGCCGTCCTGCAGGTCCCGGCGGTGCGTCCCGAGGAGGACCTGGTGCTCGCCCTCCTGCGTGACGACGATCTCCTCGTCCATCCGGGGTACTTCTTCGATTTCCCCCGCGAGACGTTCCTGGTGCTGAGTCTGCTGCCCCGGCCCGCGGACTTCCGCGCCGCCCTCGATCGGATCCTGGCCCGCGTCGGCGCCTGAGGGTGCCGGCCGGCGCACAGAAAAAGGGCCGCCGGCGGACCGGCGGCCCCAATCCAGGTCGATTCGATCTAGTTGGCCACGCAGCTCAGGAGCGAGCCGGCGTCGGTGCAGACCCTCGACAGCATCGTCGCCGAATTGAGGCACGGCGACGACGACACGCCGCCGTAGTGATGCAGGCCGATCACGTGACCGGTGGCGACATCGACGATCGGCGAACCGGACGATCCGCCCTCGCTGTCGCACCCGTAGCCGGTCTGGCTGCCGGTGGCCGCGAACCCGTACGTCTGGTTCACGGTGTTGATGGCGCAGCGCACGGCATGCGCCGCGTCCTCGTAGTAGCCGACATCCTTCGGGTTGCCGCCGGGGTGCTGGATGAAGTTGATCGCCTGACCGACGACCGGAGTCTTGCGCGTGGCGATCAGCTCGCCCCAGGTCGCCTCGGGATTGCCGGCCACGGTGATGATCGTGTAGTCGAGGCCGCCCTTGTTGCCCTTCTTCTTCTCGCTGTTCGTCTTGAGGAAGGTGCCGCCGTTGTAGTTGACGGTGCCGGCCAGGGTCGAGCCGCCGCAGGCCGAATACTGGTAGTTGAACGAGGCCTGCAGGGTGTTGACAACGTTCTGGGTGCTGAAGCAGTGGTTGTTCGTCAGCATCGTGCTGTTGCTCGCGCCAGCCACCAGCCAGCCGGTGCAGACATACTGGAACCCGCCGCTCGTGAACAGAAGCCGGGCGACCGGCCGTGCCTGACCGTTGGCGAGATCGGTATGGCAGGCGATGTCCTCGCGCCCGTCCGTGCCGCAGACCACCTCGGTAGTGGGCGGGTTCTTCTTGCCCGACAGGCTGATCGACCCATGGCCGACTTCGGCGATCCGGTAGCCCCAGCCGTTGCCGCGGCCGCCGTGAAGGTCGACGATGGCGGTGTCGCCGTCGATGGCGAACGACCAGACGTCGCCGTTGCCGTGCGGCCCCTTGCCGGTGTAGGTCCAGACCTGCGAGCCGTCGGGGCTCGACACCGTCAGGCGGTCGCCGTCACCGAGGTGCAGACCGGTGAAGTGGACCCGGACGAACTCGGCGCCGGGCGAGAAGACCCGGTCGGTCCAGGTCTTCGGATAGGGGTGCGGGGTCTCGGCGGCGTACGGCCGGACATCGCCAACCTTGATCCTGCCCCCATCCGCGAGGGCCGGGGCCGCAGCGAGAGCGGCGAGGGTGAGAACGGCCAGGGACACGGAGCCTGCCCTATGGTGCATACGGGTGACCCTCCTGTGACCGTGCCTGATCGTCGAGCGGGGCTTCCGAACCATTTCGGCCGACCCGCCTGGCGATGCGAGGTCCGGCGTTCAATGGCCGTGTTTCATACAGGGGACCGGGTATCCTGTCAAGAAGTGGTTGGCGATCACGGTGGTAAATTCCACTGACGCATTATTTTGACCGATTCTCAAGACAGCCGGAAGCCTGTCGTGGGGGATGAGGGCCGGCGCTGAATCTCCCCAGGGCGACCCGCATTCATTTGCCAAGCGCGCAAGAGGCGGATAGTATCCCGCGCCACCCAAGAGAGGTCCCGGGGACCGCTCGAGGGTCAACCCCGTATCCCAAACGCAGTCCCGAAGAGGAGGATTACAGGATGAAGGTCAATCGCAAGGCGGTCGGGTTCGCAGTCGCGTCGGCGGTGGTCGGCATGCTCGCCACCGGGTACCAGTTCACCGGCGACACCACCAAGAAGGACGAGGGTACCGTGAAGTGCGCCGGCATCAACTCCTGCAAGGGGACCGGTGCCTGCGGCGCCGCCGACGGCAGCCACGCCTGCGCCGGCAAGAACGAGTGCAAGGGCAAGGGCTGGGTGAAGGTGAAGAGCGAGAAAGAGTGCACCGACAAGGGCGGCACGATCGTGAAGGACGAGAAGAAGGACTAGTCGGGCAATCGGGGGGCCCGCGCCGTTCACCCCGGCGCGGGCCCCCCGAGTCGTCCGGCGCCGGTCCCGCGCCGGGCCGCGCCGCGAAATACCATTCCCCATGGCCATCGCCCCCGACCGCATCTCCCGCCCGCCTTCCCTCGGCCACGGCGTCGGGCTGCGCCGCGACCACTTCGAGCGTGTCCTGTCGGCGCCGACCCGGATCGACTGGTTCGAGGTGATCTCCGAGAACTTCATGGTGGAGGGCGGCAAGCCGCGCGACGTTCTGACCCGGGTGCGCGAAAGGTATCCCGTCGTCCTGCATGGCGTGTCGCTGTCGATCGGTTCGACCGATCCGCTCAACGAGGACTACCTCGCCGCCCTCAAGGAGCTGGCCGCGCGGGTCCAGCCGGCCTGGGTGTCGGATCACCTCTGCTGGGCCGGGGTGGGCGGTCACTACGCCCATGACCTGCTGCCGCTGCCGTACACCGAGGAGGCGCTGGCACACGTGGTGGCGCGCGTCCACCGGGTGCAGGAGCGCCTCGGGCGCGCCATCGCGCTCGAAAACGTCTCGTCCTACGTCAGCTACCGCCGGTCGGCCATGCCCGAGTGGGAGTTCCTGTCCGAGGTGGCGCGGCGATCCGGCTGCGGCATCCTGCTCGACGTGAACAACATCTACGTCAGCGCCCGCAATCACGGCTTCGACGCGCGCGCCTACATCGACGGCGTTCCGGTCGACGCGGTGTGGCAGTTCCACCTGGCCGGGCACTCCGACAAGGGAGACTTTCTCCTCGACACCCACGATCACCCGGTGTGCGACCCGGTGTGGGATCTCTACGCCCACGCCGTGCGGCGCTTCGGCCCGGTGAGCACGCTCATCGAGTGGGACGACCGGATCCCGGCCTTCGAGCGGCTCGAGGAGGAGTCGGAGCGCGCCCGGGCCATCGCGAGCGTTGTCGTCGCCGGCGGGGCCGCGGTTGCCGGCGGGGCCGCGGTCGCATGAGCGCCCCGCCCCGCCTGCGCGACGACCAGGGCCTGTTCTGGGGCCTCATCGCCGCGCCTGAAGGAGTCCGCCGCGGCCTCGAGGCGCTCGTCGGCCGCGGCGCTGCGCGTCCGGGCGATCTCGACGCCCTCATCGTCGACGACGAGCGGCTGTCGTCCTTCGACCGGCTCGACATCTACGCCAACATGTACTTCTTCCGGCTGCTCGACTGCCTGAAGGAGGACTACCCGCGCCTGCTCGAGGCGCTGGGGCCGGCCCGGTTCCACAACCTGGTCACCGACTACCTGCTCGTCCACCCCTCGTCGCACCCGTCGCTGCGCTACGTCGGGACGCGCCTGGCCGATTTCCTCGCCGGCCACGCGATCGGACGCGAGTGCCCCGGTCTCGCCGACCTGGCTCGCCTCGAATGGGCCCGGGCCGACATCTTCGACGCCGCCGACGCCCGGCCGCTGACGCGTGCCGACATCGCCGCGCTCCCTCAAGATACGGCCGGAGAGATGCGGCTGGCGCTGGTGCCGGCCTGTCGCCTCCTGCGCCTGGAGCACGACGCGCCGCGCGCCTGGCGCGAGCTCAAGGAACGGGCCGACGGGCGCGCCGGCGACACCGGCGCCGCCGGCGGCGCAGGCGCGGCCTGCGCGCACGGGGAGGGTGACCATGCCGACCCGCTGCCGCGCATCGCCCGCCGTCCGACCACGGCGCGCGTCTGGCGGCACGGGTTCGCCGTGCACCACCGCTCGATCGACGACGACGAGATCGACAGCCTCGAGGGGTTGGGCGCCGGCGACAGCCTCGGCGTCATCGCGCAGCGCCTCAGCGCCGGCCGCACGCCGGAGCGCGCGACGGCCCGCCTCGGCGCCCTCCTGCAGGGCTGGATCGAGGACGGCCTGATCGCCGCCGCCCCGACGGGGTAGAATCCCGGCCTCCGGACCGACCGACCGTTCGGGGAGGAGGCCCATCATGTCCGCGCCGCGCCCGCCGCATTCGCGCCCGATCACCACGACCGCTCTCATTCTCGCCGCCGCCGCCGCGTTCCTGCCGGCGTGGCCCGGAGCATGGATCGCCGCCATGGAGACGACACCACCCGCCGCCGCTCCGAAGCCGCCCGCCACCCGCGTCGACGATACTGTCGATACGGTTCACGGGGTGCGCATCCCCGATCCCTACCGCTGGCTCGAGGACGGCGGCAGCGCGGAGGTCCGCGCCTGGACCGAAGAGCAGAATGCCCACACGCGCGGCCTGCTCGACGCCCGGCCCGGGCGCGCCGCGCTGCGCGACCGCCTGGCCTCGTTGATGTCGATCGGCACCGTCGCGCCGCCCGCCGTGCGCGGCGGTCTCTACTTCCACATGAAGCGCGAGGGGGCGGGGCAGAACCAGCCGGTGCTCTACGTCCGCAAGGGGGTCGACGGCGCCGATCGGCCGCTGGTCGATCCGAACCCGCTGAGCGCCGACAGCACCGCCACCATCGACTGGTGGTACCCGTCGCGCGACGGCCGGCTGCTGGCCTACGGCATCTCGACCGCGGGCGACGAGAAGAGCGTCCTCAAGGTGCGCGATGTCGAGACCGGCAAGGACCTGCCCGACACCATCCCGCACACGCGCTACTGCTCGCTCGGCTGGCTGCCGGACGGCCGCGGCTTCTACTACACGCGCTACCCGGTGCCGGGGTCGGTGCCGGCGGACCAGGAGAACTACAACCGGCACGTCTACCTCCACCGTCTCGGCGCCGACCCGGCGCAGGACGCCTATGTCTTCGGCCGCGAGCGCAAGCCCGACGAGATCATCCAGATCGACGTCTCGCCCGACGGCCGCTGGCTGACGACCATGAGCTTCGCCGGCTGGACGAAGACCGACATGCACCTGCGCGACCTCTCGAAGGAGGGGGCGCCGTTCGTGCCCGTGGCCGAGGGGCTCGACGCCATCTTCGTCGGCGGCGTGGTCGACGGGGTGCTCTACATCCGGACGAACCTGGAGGCGCCGCGCTACCGCCTGCTGGGCGCCAGCCCCGAAGCGCCGGGCCGCGCCGGCTGGAAGGAGTTGATCGCCCAGAGCGACGTCGTCCTCGACGACGCCGCGGTCATCGGCAAGCGGATCTTCGCCCGCTCGATGCGCAAGGCGACGTCGCGCATCGTCGTCTACCGCCTCGACGGCAAGCCGCTGACCGAGATCCGCCTTCCCGGCCCCGGCACCGTCGACGCAGTCACAGGCGAGCACGACGGCACCGAAGCCTTCTTCGGCTTCTCGTCGTACACCATGCCGCCGTCGGTCCGCCGCTACGTCATCGTCAGCGGGCAGGTCACGGTGTGGGACACGGTCAAGGCGGACGTCGATCTCTCTGGGCTCGAGGTGAAGCAGACCTACTGCTTCTCGAAGGACGGCACGCGCGTGTCGATGTTCATCGTCGCGCGCAAGGGGCTGGCGCTCGATGGCAACGCCCCGACTCTGCTCTACGGCTACGGCGGGTTCAACGTCAGCCAGACACCCGACTTCAGCCGGCCGCTGGTCGCCTGGCTCGAGCGCGGCGGCGTGTACGTCGAGACCAACCTGCGCGGCGGCGGCGAGTACGGCGAGTCGTGGCACCACGCCGGCATGCTCGACAAGAAGCAGAACGTCTTCGACGACTTCGCCGCGGCGGCGGAGTGGCTCATCAAGCAGAAGTACACGCGCCCCGGGCGCCTGGCGATCTACGGCGGCAGCAACGGCGGCCTGCTGGTCGGCGCCGCCCTGACGCAGCGGCCCGATCTCTACCGCGCCGTGGTGTGCGCCGTGCCGCTCCTCGACATGGTGCGCTACCACAACTTCCAGATCGCCCGGCTGTGGGTGCCCGAGTACGGCTCGGCCGAGTCGCCCGAGCAGTTCAAGTACCTGTACGCCTACTCGCCCTACCACCACGTGACGAAGGGGACCGCCTACCCGGCGGTCCTGCTCACCGCCGCCGAGAGCGACAGCCGCGTCGACCCGATGCACGCGCGCAAGATGGCGGCCCTGCTGCAGGCATCGACCTCATCGGGGGAGCCGATCCTGCTGCGCATCGAGACCCGGGCGGGGCACGGCATCGGCAAGCCGCTGAGCAAGCAGATCGACGAGGCGACCGATGTCTACGGCTTCCTGGCCTGGCAGCTGGGGCTCGAGACGCCGTAGGCGTGCGGTCGCCGGTGCTATAGTGACGTCCATGTCCGCGTCCGCGACGCGCCACTCCGTCTGCCCGCTCGACTGCCCCGACCGCTGCTCGCTCGAGGTGCGCGTCGAAGCCGGCCGGGTCGCCGCCATCGACGGCAGCCGCGTCAACCCGGCCACCGACGGCTTCATCTGCGGCAAGGTCCGCGGCTTCGCGAAGCGGTTGTACGGACCCGACCGGCTGATGCACCCGATGCGCCGCGCCGGCGCCAAGGGGAAGGGCGCCTTCGAGTGCATCTCCTGGGATGAGGCGCTGGCGACCGTCGCCACCCGGCTCGACGAGGTCCGGCGCGCCAGCGGCGGCGAGGCGATCCTGCCCTTCTTCTATGGCGGGTCGAACGGCCTGCTGACCCAGGACACCGCCGACGCCCGCCTGTTCTATGCCCTCGGCGCCTCGCGCCTGGGACGCACCGTGTGCGCGGCCCCGACCGGCGCCGCCACCGGGGCTCTGTACGGCGCGATGCCGATCGTCGACATGCGCGACGTCGGGGCGGCCCGCTTCATCATCGTCTGGGGCGCCAACCCGCGCGACAGCAACATCCACCTGGTGCCGCGGCTGAAGGCGGCGCGCGCCGCCGGCGCGCGCATCGCCGTCGTCGACCCGCGCCGGACCATGAGCGGCGACATGGCCGACATGCACCTGCCGGTCCATCCGGGCACCGACGTCGCGGTGGCGCTGGCGATGATCGCCCATCTCGAGCGGATCGGGGCCGTCGATCGCGCCTTCCTCGAGGCCCACGCCACAGGCGCCGAGCGCCTGCTCGAAGCGGCCCGCCCCTGGACGCTCGAGCGCGCCGCCGCCACCGCCCGCGTCGAGGCGGGCGCCATCGCCGCCCTGACCGAGGCCTACGCCGCCGCCGACCCGGCGCTCGTGCGCTGCGGCTGGGGCCTCGAGCGCAACCGCAACGGTGTCGGCGCCGCCGCGGCGGTTCTGGCGCTGCCGGCCGTCGCCGGCAAGTTCGGCAGGCGCGGCGGCGGCTACGCGCTGTCGGCCTCCGGCGCCTACCGGGTCAACTACGACGTCCTGGCCGGCATGCCCGAGCCGCCGGCACGGACGATCAACATGAGCCGCCTCGGCCGGGCGTTGCTCGAGGAGACGGCGCCGCCCGTGCGCGCCCTGTTCGTCTACAACGCCAACCCGGCGGCCACCATCCCCGATCAGAACCGCGTCCTCGCGGGGCTGCGGCGCGATGATCTGTTCACCGTCGTCTTCGACCAGGTGATGACCGACACGGCGCTGTACGCCGACATCCTCCTGCCCGCCACCACGTTCCTCGAGCACACCGATCTGAGCACGTCGTACGGCACCTACGGCCTGATGCTGGGGGAGCCGGTCATCGATCCGGTCGGCGAGTCGCGCCCCAACGAGGCGGTCTTCACCGCGATCGGCGAGCGCCTGGGGCTCGCCGCCGACTGGCCGCGCGGCGAGGCGCAGCTGCTGCGGGCGCTCGAGTCGATCGAGGGGCCGCTGGCCGTGCAGGGCGCCGGCGCGCGCCTGCGCCACCTGCGCGAGAAACGCATCGTGGCGATGGACTTTCCGGGCGAGACCCCGGTGCAGTTTGCGACCGTCTTCCCGGGCACGGAGGATCGCAAGGCGCACCTGTGGCCCGCCGAGCTCGGCCCCGACCCCTACCGCTTCGAGCCCGACCCCGGCAGCGCCCGCCACCCGCTGGCGCTGATCTCGCCGGCGACCGATCGGACCATTTCGTCCAGCCTCGCGGAGTACGGTTTCACCGAGGCGATCCTCGACATGCACCCCGACGATGCCGCCGCCCGCGGACTGGCGGACGGCACAACCGTGAGGGTCCACAACGACCTCGGAGAGGTCGTGGTGCGGATGCGCCTGAGCCGCGATCTGCGGCCCGGTGTCGTCTGCCTCCCGAAGGGGATCTGGAACCGGCATACGAAGAATGGCGCGGTCGGCAATGCGCTGGTGCCCGATACGGTGTCGGCGATCGCCGGCGGCGCCTGTTTCAACGATGCGCGGGTCGAGGTCGGCCGCGCCGGGGAGGGATCGACATGAGACGCACATCATCCACCGGAGAGCCGGATCGGGCGCAGGGATCCGGCGGCGCCGCCTTCCTCGCCGGAGCGGCGGCGTTCGCGATCGGACTGACGATCCTCGCCTGGGCCGGGTCGGGGGCGGCGGGCGCCGCGGCCGCCGGGAGCGCCCCGACGGCCGCCCAGGGCGAGACCTTCGCGTCGGGCGACTACGGTCTCACCCTGCCGCTGGGCTTGCAGGCCTCGTCGGCCTACGTGCGCGACGACAACCCGATGTCGCGCGCCAAGATCGAGCTGGGACGGGCGCTGTACTTCGACCCGCGCCTGAGCGCCGACGGGACGATCTCGTGCGCCACCTGCCACGACCCCTCGAAGGGATTCTCCGACGGCCGCGCCACCTCGGCCGGCATCCGCGGCCAGACCGGCGGCCGCAGCGCCCCGACCGTGATCAACCGTTTGTTCAGCGCCGACCAGTTCTGGGACGGGCGCGCCGCCGACCTCGAGGCGCAGGCCCTCGGCCCCGTGCAGAACCCCATCGAGATGGGCAACACCCTCGAGGGGATGGTGGCGAACGTGATGGGTCTGAAGGGATACGGCCCGCTCTTCCAGGCCGCGTTCGGATCGCCGGAGATCACCGCCGAGCGCGTCGGCCAGGCGATCGCCACCTACGAGCGCACGGTCATCTCCGGCAACGCCCCCTTCGACCGATACATGGCCGGCGACAAGAAGGCGATGAGCGAGTCGGCGGTGCGCGGCATGGCGATCTTCAACGACGCCAAGCGCGGCAACTGCGTCACCTGTCACGCCGGCTTCAACTTCACCGACGAGTCGTACCACAACCTCGGCGCCGGCATGGACAAGCCGAAGCCCGACCTCGGCCGCGTCGAAATCAGCAAAGCCGCCACCGACACCGGCGCCTTCAAGACACCGACCCTGCGCAACATCAAGGAGACCGCTCCCTACCTGCACGACGGCAGCGAGAAGACGCTCATGGACGTGGTCGCTTTCTACAACCGCGGCGGCGTCCCGAACCAGTGGCTGTCGAAGGAGATCCGCGCGCTCAACCTGACCGAGCAGGAGAAGAAGGACCTGGTGGCGTTCATGGAGGCGCTCTCCGGCCAGGTCCTCGGCACCGAGAAGCCGAAGTCGCTGCCCTGAGGAGACGACGATGAACACGAAGCGAACCGGATGGCTGGCCCTGGCATTCGCCGCGGCCGCCGGCATCGGCACCGTGCCGGCCGGCGACCCCGCGGCGCCCGCAGCGAAACCGCCCGACGCCGGCGACATCGCCCCCGCCTTCTCGCTGCCGGGCTCGGACGGAAAGACGTACACGCTCGCCGACTTCAAGGGAAAGAAGGCGGTCGTCGTCGCGTGGTTCCCCAAGGCGTTCACCGGCGGATGAACCGCCGAGTGCAAGTCGCTCCGTGCGAGCGGCGCAGCGATCAGGGAGTTCGACGTCGCCTACTTCGCGGCGAGCATCGATGACGCCGAGACCAACCGGAAGTTCGCCGAGTCCCTCGGCCTCGACTATCCGATCCTGAGCGATCCCGGCAAGGAGGTCGCGAGCGCCTACGGCGTCCTTCAGGGCGGCTACGCGGCGCGGCACACGTTCTACATCGGCACGGACGGCCGCATCCTGTTCGTCGACCGCGGCGTCAAGCCGTCGACCGCGGGCGACGATGTGGCGCAGCGCCTCGCCGCGTTGAAGGTCGCGAAGAAGACCGGCTGAAGGCGCCGCCGGCGGGTCCCGGGCCGCCGAATTGATGGGCGGCCGGGGAGGGCCGCCGGGAGGGGCGCGTGCTCGATCGCCGCGATTTCATCCGCATCGTCGTCACCGGAAGCCTCGGGGTCACGGCCTGCCGCGCCCCCGGCGGCGGGGCGGGAGCCTCGGGCGCCGGGGCGGACGCGGGCGCCGGTGGGGGAGCCGGGGCCGCGGCGACGGCCGATGCCGCTGCCGCGACACCCGGAACGGTGCCACCCGCCACAGGCCTGTCGCGCGAGACCCTCGCGATCTGTCACGCCGTCCGCGACGGCGAGACCTTCCGCATGCCGGTGCCGTCGCGCCACCTGCCGGTCGTCATCGTCGGCGGCGGTGCGGCCGGGCTCTTCGCGGCGCGCGAGCTGGGCGATCGCCCCTTCCTGCTGCTCGAGAAGGAAGCCGAGGTCGGCGGCAATGCGACGGGAGGTTCGTGGCGCGGCGTCGGCTACAGCAGCGGCACGTCGTACAACAACGACACCGGCATCCAGGCGATCGCCGCCGACCTCGGCGTGCCGCTGCGGTCGATCGACAGCGTCGACGGCCTGATCGTCGGTGACCAGTTCATCCCCGAGTTCCTCACCACCGGCCTCGATCGCTCGCCGTTCCCGCCGGCGGTGCGCGACGGCTTCCGCCGCTTCTTCGCCACCTACCGCGACTACGACGTCGACCGCGAGGTCGAGCGCCTCGACAACCTGCCGCTCGACGCGATCCTCAAGGACTATCCGCGCGAGCTGCGCGACTTCCTCGACGCCTTCGGCCCGAACTCCTGGGGCGGCCGGGTCGCGGACACCTCGGCCTACGTCGGCATCCAGGGCGCCTCGTGGGTCGGCGGCATCGAGCCGGCGCGCTACACCGGCGACGAGGGATTCGGCGCCCTGACGCGCGCCCTCGCGGCGCGCCTCGAGGCCGGCGCCCCCGGTTGCATCCGGCGCGGCGCGACCGTGGTGCGGGTCCAGCCCGACGGCGGCAGGATTCTGGTCGCCTGGCTGCCGGGCGCGGAGGGCGCGGCGCCGACCGCGCCAGACCGCGTGCGGCTCGAATGCGTCTCCGCCGACACGGTCATCGTGGCGGCGTCCAAGTTCATCGCCCGCCACCTGGTCGCCGGTCTTCCCGAAGAGCAGCGCGAGGCGATGGGGCGGATCCGCTACATCCCGTACCTCGTCACCAACCTCTGTTTCGACGGCGTCGTGCACGACGCCTGTTTCGACACCAACGTAATCGCGTCGCCGATCATCAGCGACGTCGTCTGCGCCGACTGGCCGCGTCTCCGCGGCCGCGGGCCCGCCGACCGGCCGACGGTGCTGTCGTGCTACATGCCGCTGACCGAGGCCGATCGCGCCGCGATGCTCGACGAAGCGGAGGCCCGGCGTCTCGCCCTCTTGGCCCTCGAGGCGGTCGACCGCTGGTTCCCCGGGGCCGCCGGCCGCTGCCGCGAGATCCGCGCCCACTTGCGCGGCCACCCGATGCATCTCTCGGCCTGCGGGATGATCACCCGCTGGGGCCCGCGCGCCAGCCGCTCGCTCGGCGCCATCCACTTCGCCGGCACCGACGGCGTCGGCGCGGTCTCCGACATGGCGACGTCGTTGTCGAGCGCCCGCGTCGCGGCGCGCGCCGCGATCGCTTCGCTCGACGCCGCCGCCCGCGCCCGAGGCTGAGGCGGCGCCCGCCATGTTCGAGTGTGCCGCCGCGCCTGGTGCGCCTGGGAGCCGCCCGCCGGGCTAGAATGCGCCCGGAGGAACACCCACCATGCCGGATCATGAAACCACCATCCGCGCCTCCGCCGCGGGCGGCCCGGGCGATGCGGGTCGCGGCCCCGCGTCGGGTGCAACCGGCGGCGCCGCCACCACCCTGAGCGCCGCCGAGAAGCACCGCCGCTATCTCTTCCCCTGCGCCACCACCTATTACGAGACGCCGCTGACGCTCGTGCGCGGCGAGGGGATGCATGTCTGGGATGACGCCGGGCGCAAGTACCTCGACTGCTTCGGCGGTGTTCTGACGGTGAGCGTCGGGCACTGCCACCCGGAGGTCACCGACGCCATCGTCCGGCAGGTGAAGACACTCGTCCACACCTCGACGCTCTACCCCAACCCGCCGCTGTCGGATCTCGCCGAGGCGCTGGCGCGGGCATTGCCTGGAGATCTCGACCGCGTCTTCCTGACCAACTCCGGCAGCGAGGCCGACGAGACCGCCGTGCTCCTGGCGCGCGTCCACACCGGGCATCAAGAGGTTGTCGCGCTGCGCTACGGCTACGCCGGCCGGACGATGATGGCCATCGCCGCCAGCGGCCAGGCCTCGTGGCGCCTGCTGCCGCAGCCGGTCGCCGGCTTCGCGCACGCGGTGGCGCCGTACTGCTACCGCTGCCCGCTGAAGAAGACCTACCCG
>Ga0210377_10000406_pt1 | contig 41149 bp, 36 predicted proteins | sample PLM4_65_b1redo_FD_155480 | JGI IMG/M metagenome (GOLD analysis project Ga0210377, IMG submission 155480) | Groundwater sediment microbial communities from an aquifer in East River, Colorado, USA - PLM4_65_b1 redo | ecosystem: Environmental > Terrestrial > Soil > Riparian zone | place: USA: East...
GTTGTTGTAATTGTAATTGTAATAATTTCCGCCCAGCGCATCCGCGCTCCGCCGTTCCGACGAACGCCCGAAAACCAGGCCTGCCCACCCCGCCGACAGCATCGGCGAGAACGAGAGATCATGTCCAAAAACATCCAATTCCACGGTCCGTGGACACCTGCTGAAACACCAACCGGCGTCCGCAACGCCGCACCTGAAAAAACCTTTGTATTTTAAGCCCTCAGGCCTGTGGAAAAGTGGCTTCTGGGTTTGTCCCGCAGCGCACAAATGGGCTAGAAGATGAAGGCGAATCCCGGCGGCAGCGGCCGTCCTCTCCTGACGAGTTTTTCTTGAGCGATACTCCCGACGAACCGGCCTCCAAAGGGGCAGACGGAGCTGGCGATATTTCGTCCATCTCGATCTCCGATGAGCTGAAGAAATCCTACCTCGACTACGCGATGAGCGTGATCGTCAGCCGCGCGCTGCCCGACGTGCGCGACGGCCTGAAACCGGTTCACCGCCGCATCCTCTATGCGATGTACGAAGGCGGCTACACCCACGACAAGGCGTTCCGGAAATCCGCCAATATCGTCGGCGACGTGATGGGCCGCTACCACCCGCACGGCGACCAGGCGATCTACGACGCGATGGTTCGCATGGCCCAGCCCTTCGCGATGAGCGCGATGCTGGTCGACGGCCAGGGCAATTTCGGATCGATCGACGGCGATCCGCCGGCGGCGATGCGCTACACCGAAAGCCGGATGGCGCGGATCGCGGCCAACCTGCTCGACGACATCGACAAGGACACGGTCACCTTCACCGACAACTATGACGGCACGCGACAGGAGCCGTCGGTCCTGCCGGCGAAATTCCCGAACCTGCTGGTCAACGGCGCAGGCGGCATCGCCGTCGGCATGGCGACCAACATTCCGCCGCACAATCTCGGCGAGGTGATCGACGCGACCATCGCGATGATCGACAACCCCGCAATCGAGGATCTTGCACTGCTCGAGATCGTGCCGGGGCCGGATTTCCCGACCGGTGCACAGATCATCGGCCGAGCTGGTTCGCGCAACGCGCTGATGACGGGGCGCGGTTCGGTGATCATGCGCGCCACGACCGAGATCGAGACGGTGAAGGGCGGGCGCGAAGCCATCATCGTCAACGAAGTGCCCTACCAGGTGAACAAGGCGACGATGGTCGAGAAGATCGCCGAGCTGGTGCGCGAGAAAAAGGTCGAGGGCATCGCCGACCTGCGCGACGAAAGCGACCGCAACGGCATTCGCGTGGTGATCGAGATCAAGCGCGATTCATCCGCCGATATCGTTCTGAACAATCTCTTTCGCCTGACGCCGATGCAAACCTCGTTCAGCGCCAACATGCTGGCGCTGAATGGCGGTCGGCCCGAACTGATGACGCTGCGCATCATGCTGCAGGCGTTCATCCGGTTCCGCGAAGACGTCGTCGCCCGGCGCACCAAGTTCGAGCTCAACAAGGCGCGCGACCGGGCGCATGTGTTGATCGGCCTCGCGCTCGCCGTCGCTAACATCGACGAGATCATCCGCATCATCCGCTACTCGGCCGATCCCGACTCTGCGCGGATTGCGCTGCTCGACCGGGCATGGCCGGCTCAGGACATGGGTCCGCTGATCGGCTTGATCGCGGACCGCCGCACGGTGATGAACGACAAGGGCGAGATCCGTCTTTCGGACGAACAGGCCCGCGCCATCCTCGCCCTGCAGCTCTCTCGCCTCACCAATCTCGGCCGCGACGAGATTGGCAAGGAAGCGTCGGGCCTGTCGGACGCGATCAAGGATTTTCTCGATATCCTGGGATCGCGCGCCCGCATCATGGCGATCGTGAAAGGCGAGCTGACCGGGATTCGCGACAAGTTCGCCGTGCCGCGCCGATCCGAGTTCGTGGAAGCCGACCTCGATCTTGAGGACGAGGCCTTCATCGAACGCGAAGACATGGTCGTGATGGTCACTCACGGCGGCTATGTGAAACGCACGGCGCTGTCCGCCTATCGAACCCAGAACCGGGGCGGGAAGGGCCGCGGCGGCATGGAAACGAAGGAAGACGATTTCGTCATCCGCCTGTTCGCCGCCGACACCCACACCGAAATCCTGTTCTTCTCCTCCACCGGAATGGTCTACAAGCAGAAGGTCTGGCGCCTTCCGCTCGGCCCGCCCAATGCGCGCGGCAAGGCGCTGGTGAACATCCTTCCGCTGCAGCAGGGTGAGCGCATCACTTCGGTGATGCCGCTGCCGCAGGACGAAGAGGAGCGTCAGGCGCTCAACATCCTGTTCGCGACGCGCTCGGGCGGCGTGCGACGCAACATGCTGGCCGACTTCGTGTCGGTGAATCGCGCCGGCAAGATCGCAATGAAGCTCGAGAGCGAGGGCGACTCGATCGTCGACGTCCAGCTTTGTTCGCCGGAAGACGACGTGCTGCTGACGACCGCGCTTGCCCAGTGCATCCGTTTCCCCGTCGAGCAGGTGCGGGTGTTCACCGGCCGAACATCGACCGGCGTACGCGGCATCAAGCTCGGGCCGGGCGATGAACTGATCGCCATGAGCGTACTGGGCAAGACGGACGCCTCGCCTGCGGAGACGCGCGCCTATCTCAGGCGAGCCAATGCCCTGCGCCGCGCCGAAGGTGAAGACGTAACAGAAGAGGCCGAAGAGGAAGTCGACGCCGCTGGCGATGGCGAAGAACCGGCGCCGGCCGCCAATGGAGATTCCGGAGGCGAGGTCGAGTTGAGCGAGGATCGCTTCAACGCGCTCCAGGCGGCCGAGCAGTTCATCATGACGCTCACCCAGGAAGGCATGGGCAAGCGCGCCTCGGCGTTCGACTATCGCCGTACGGGAAGAGGCGGGAAGGGGTTGATCGCCCATCGTCTGCCGAAGGATGGACGCTTGGTCGCGTCCTTCCCCGTCGCCGAAGCCGACGAAATCATGGTGGTGACAGATGCGGGGCAATTGATACGTTGCGCCGTGGATCAGATCCGCATTGCGGGACGGGCGACGCAGGGTGTTCGCGTGTTGAGGGTGGCGGCTGGCGAGCGGGTCGTCTCCGTCGAAAGACTGGAGGACCAGAGCGGTGACGAGACGTCCGGAAAGACGGGCGGCGGGTGAGCTGAGGCCGGTGCGCGGGACAGCCGTTGGCCGAACGTCGCCGGGCCGCAACCCGAAACGTATCGGACTCTATCCCGGCACGTTCGATCCCATAACCAACGGCCATCTCGACATCATCGGCAGGGCTGTGAAACTGGTCGACAAGCTGATCATCGGCGTCGCGATCAACAGCGACAAAGGACCGCTGTTCACCCTCGAGGAACGCGTCGACATGGTGATGAGCGAGACGCGGCAGCTCGCCAACGGCACGGAGATCGAGGCAAGGCCGTTCGATAACCTGCTGATGCATTTCGCCGAAGAATGTGGCGCGCAGGTCATCATTCGCGGCCTCCGGGCCGTGTCAGATTTTGAGTACGAGTTCCAGATGGTTGCGATGAACCAGAAAATGAACGACGACATCGAAACCGTCTTTCTGATGGCCGACCCGGTCCATCAAGCCGTGTCCTCGAAACTGGTGAAAGAGATTGCACGGCTCGGCGGAAGAGCTGATCTATTCGTTCCGGCGGAGGTGAATGAGCGCCTCAACGCCAAGTACGGGACGAAAAAGGGCAGATAGCATGTTCCGAAGCGTAGTGTTGGGCGCAGCCTTCGCCGCGTCGTTGTCTGGGTTGGGTTCGGCATGGGCCGGACCGGCGGACGATCCTGCCAACTGGCGGAAAGTCGATCCGGAAAACCTGTTGCAGCTTACTATCAACAAGCAGGAAGTGCTGGTCGAGATGCGCCCCGATTTTGCGCCCAAGCATGTCGAGCAGGTGAAGAAAATCACCCGCGACACCAACTACGACAAGCTGCCTTTCCATCGCGTGATCGACGATTTCATGGCGCAAGGCGGCGAGGTCTACGCCATCTATCAGGTCTACCCGCGCTATCCGATCCTCAAGGCGGAGTTCACCTTCAACCGTGATCCCAAGAAGACGCCGGTGCAGTGGTTCGGGAATACCGCCGGCGGGGATCGGCTCGGCTGGCTCGACGGTTTCGTGGTCCAGGGGCAGCCGGACGAGATTGCCGCGATCTCCGACCCACCCGCAGCCAAGACATGGGCTGTTCACTGTTCAGGCATCGCTTCGATGGCTCGCGCCGACGCTCCGGACTCGGCTGACACCCAGTTCTTCCTGATGCGCCATCCGCGCACCGGCAAACCGGATGAAGGCGGGCTGGACGCCACCTACACGATCTGGGGCCGCGCGCTGACCGGGCTCGACGTGATCCGCGGCATCAAGGCGGGCGCGGATGCGGACGATGGCCGCCTTGCGCCATCGCAAGCCGACAAGCTCACCAAAGCCGTGATCGTCGCAGACATTCCCGAAAGCAAGCGGCCAGCTGTCTACGTCCGCCGCACCAATGGCCCGGAGTTCGCCGCGACTCTTGCTGCCGCGACCGCTTCGGATCCAAACCAGGCGTGCGAACTTCTGCCCGTCGAAGTCATAGTTGAAAGGCCAGGCCAGTGAGCGATGCGACCGACAAGGAAAACACCCTGATCCTCACGCTGGATACTGGGCCGGTGACGATCAAGCTCTTGCCTGACAAGGCGCCGGGCCATGTCGCGCGCATCAAGGAGCTGGCGCGTGAGGGCTATTATGACGGGCTCACCTTCCACCGCGTGATCGACAAGTTCATGGCGCAGGGCGGCTGCCCGGATGGCACGGGCATGGGCGGCTCTGGCAAGAAGCTGAAGGCCGAGTTCAACGACGTCAGCCACCAGCGCGGCGTCTGCTCCATGGCGCGCGCCAGCGATCCCAACAGCGGCGACAGTCAGTTCTTCATCTGCCTCGACAATGCGGGGTTTCTCGACAAGCAGTACACGGTGTGGGGCAAGGTCGCGAGCGGCATGGAGAATGTCGACAAGCTCCCGAAGGGCGAGCCGCCGCGCAATCCCGGCAAGATCGTGTCGATGAAAGTCGCCGCGGACGCGTAAGACCTTCTATTGCTCGCCTGGCACCGGCTCGGCTTGGCCGCCAGGGCGATGGATCGGTGAATCATCCAGCGTAAACGCAGGCGGCAACGGCTCCGCCGGCTTGTGGCCGTATTCGTCGAGCCAGACGCTTGCGGCGCGCGCACGTTCGGACGCATTGGCGACGATGTCTGCGTAGAACAGGCTGTATTCCGGCGTCTTGTAGCGCCCGCCCCATCCGCCGCTGGCCTGCAGCTGTGGCGAGGAGGGCCGCTCGACCAAGAGCACGCCATCCTGGCACCGCGCCGAAACGGCGTGCGGCAGTATCTGCGGATTAGTATCGTCAGGCCCGCTCGCCTTTGCGCCGCCGCGATGATCGGAGCGGGGCGCGATCTCCTGTCCGGCTGTCCAGAGCAGTGGATTCACGCAGACGAGCTTGTGGCCCTTCGAGGGCGCGATCTTCCCATCGGCGGTCCAGACCGGCGAGTTGTCGCGAAAGCGCTTCTCGTCCTCGCCGGAGACGACCGACTTCCAGGCCACGACGCACTGGATCGACATGTGGTCGGCGCAGACCGGCTGGATGAACATCTTCTCCGGGGCATCGGCGGGCAGCGCGGTATCGATAACGTAGGCGGCGGCGAGACGCTCCTGCAGCGGCAGATCCTGGAAGCGGTCGGCCAGCAGCTTCTGCGCGTAGAGCCCACCCTGGCCGACGCCGACCAGGATGATGCCGCGAGAGCGATTGTCGTTCGCGATGTAGTGGTCGAAGGCGGCGAGCACGTCGCCGTAGGCAAGCAGAAAGGCGCCGTCGCCTTCGCCTCCTACATCGATTTCCGAATGCAGCGCCGCCTGGCGATAGCGCGGCGCGTAAACCGGGCCAGCCTGCAGGAAGGGACCCGCCTGGTTGGGCAGGATGCGGTTCATCAAGCGATCCGCCGAGACCTTGTCGTCGATCGCCGCATTCCAGTCATCGCCTGCATAAGCCGAAGTTGGGTGGATAAAGAAGACATCGACGCCCCACGGCTTCTCCCATCCGCCGGCCGTCGGCTGGGATGGGCGTAGCGCCCAGCTCTCGGATTTGGTGTAGTCAGGCGGAGGCGGAGCAGGCCGCGTGGCGAAATGACCCGGAGGCGTTACCGCCATTCGGAACATCGGATCCTGCAACAGAACCCAGCCGGCGACGAACGAGACTAGGAGCCCGGCTGCCGCAGCAAGGACAATGCGTCGCTGTTTTGGATCCCTGAGCATGGAAGGTGAAGCCGTCCCCACGTTTTCCGAAAATCGTTAGCGGCATTGCCTGGCAAGGTCCATGGCCGGATGCTGTGGAGGAGGGCTGTAACGGAGTGAACTGCAACCATATTGAGCGGGCAGGATTCGCGGAATCACGCGAAAAGGGGGCCGGGGTCTCGAAGGACTGGCAATGTCGCTCGGCAAAAGAACACGTGAAGCCGTCCGCACGTCGCGCCGCAAGGCGCTGGCGGCGCTGCGCAACTGGTTCTTCACCGGCATCGTGGTGGGCGCCCCGATCGGCATCACTATCTGGCTGGTGTGGAGCTTCGTCAGCTTCATCGACAAGCAGATCAAGCCACTGATCCCGCCGGACTGGAATCCGGAAACCTATCTCAAGTTTGCCTTGCCGGGTCTTGGCATCGTGGTCGCTGTCGTGGGCCTAACCGTTCTGGGGGCGCTCACCGCCAACCTGATCGGACGGTCGTTCCTCGAATTCGGCGAACGCGTTCTGGCGCGTGTGCCGCTGGTCCGTTCCATCTACTCCGCCGTGAAACAGGTGTTCGAGACGTTCGCCTCGAATGAGGCGTCATCGTTCAAGGAAGTGGTTCTGATCGAGTTTCCGGGCCCAGGCCTCTGGGCCCTGGCTTTCATCACCAGCCGCAATCCAGGCGCCGAGATTACCGACAAGATCCCCAACGCCATTGCCGTGATGATCCCGACCTCGCCGAACCCGGCGATGGGCCATCTGGTCTATGTCACGCCCGACAAGGTCGTGAAGCTCGACATGTCCGTAGACAGGGCGGCGAAGCTGGTCATCTCCTTCGGCATCCTCAGCACCGAACAGCTCGCGGATGCGACTGGAAAAATGCCAGACGGTAAGTAGCGCCTTTCAGCCTACTCCGACTCGCTCACTAGCGACGCGATGCGCGGCGCCAATAGATCGCGTGCGCGACGGACAGCGTGGCCGCGATCCGAGGTCAGCGCAGGATCACGGGCAAGGATTGCCTTGGCGTCTGTGCGCGCGGTTTCGATCAGGTGAGTGTCCTGCATGAGATCGAGAACGCGGAAAGCCGGCAAGCCGGATTGGCGGAGGCCGAGCAGGTCGCCCGGACCACGCAGCCGGAAGTCGGCTTCGGCGATCTCGAAGCCGTCGGTGGTCTTGCGCAGAATATCGAGACGCTCCTTGCCGGCGTCGGTCAGCGGCGGCTGATAGAGCAGAAGGCAGCTCGAAGCTTTTTCGCCACGCCCGACTCGGCCACGCAACTGGTGCAGCTGAGCCAGGCCAAACTTCTCGGCGTGTTCGATCACCATGATCGTGGCCTCGGGCACATCGATCCCAACCTCAATCACTGTTGTTGCGACCAGCACCGGCGCGTCACCGGCGCGGAAGCGTTCCAGCGCAGCGTCGCGGTCGGGCGCTGGCATGCGGCCGTGGACGACCTCGACATTGGCGCGGACATAGCCAGCGAGCAGATCGCGCCTGGCCAACGCTGAGGCATCGCCCGCATCCTCGCTGTCGACGGCGGGACAGATCCAGAAGGCGCGCTCGCCGCGCTGGACGGCGCGGGAGACTGCTTCCATCACTTCGTCGGTGCGGGTGTCCGGCACGGCGGCGGTGGTGACTTCCTGTCGGTTGGCGGGCTTTTCCCGGATCACCGACATGTCGAGATCGCCGTGAACCGCCAGCTCCATCGTCCGCGGGATCGGCGTCGCACTCATCACCAGCATATGCGGCGATTGCCCTTTGGCGGTGAGCTTGAGCCGATCAGCGACCCCGAAACGGTGCTGCTCGTCGATCACGACGAGGGCGAGGTCGGGCAGGTCGACATCTGACTGATAGAGCGCTTGGGTGCCGGAGATCACCTGGATCTTGCGGGCGCGAATATCGTCGAGGATTGCCTGCCGTCCCTGACTCTTGTCTCGTCCAGTGAGCGCCGCGACACGTATGCCGGCCGGCGCCAGAAACTTGCCGATGGCTTCCGCCTGCTGCCGGGCCAGAATTTCGGTGGGAGACATCAGCGCGGTGATCCCGCCCGAGGTTGCGACCTGCGCCGCCGCCAGCGCCGCGACCAGCGTCTTACCCGAGCCGACATCACCCTGGATCATGCGGCGCATGGGGATGGTGCGGGACAAATCCGACGCTACGTCGGCATAGGCGTCCATCTGCGCTTTGGTCGGCTTGAAGGGCAGTCCTTCGAGGATGGCGCGCTCCGCCCCCAGAATGCGCGCAACCGCAGGCGCCGTGCGCCGCTCTCTGGCAAGTCGGGCCTGTCCCATCGCCATCTCGCGGGCCAGCGCCTCGTCATAGGCAAGGCGAGTGCGGGCGACATGGAAGCCGTCGGGATCGTAAACAATGGGCTGATGCAGTTTAAAAAGCGCTTCACGGAAACTCGGCCACTTTTCCTTCTTCAACAGATGGGGATCGATCCACTCATCGAGATCGGGAACCTTCTCCAATGCCGCCGCCATGAACTTGCGCAGCGCCTTGGCTGTGAGGTTCGCGGTCATCGGATAGACCGGCTCGACCGCTGGCAGGTCTGTTTCCTTGTCGGCCGCGACGACATGATCGGGATGGACGATCTGCCGGCCGCCCTGAAAGTCGCTTATCGTTCCGGAGGCGATGACCGCCTCGCCGATCTTGAACGTTCGCTCCAGCCACTGCCGGTTGGCGTGGAAGTAGGTAAGGGTGAGGAAGCCCGTGTCGTCGCGTATGCGGACCCTGGCTGGGAATTTCTGGCGCGCGTGCTCGAGCTTATCGACGATGCCGGTGACGGTGGCGATCTCGCCGATCTCGACAGCATCGATGGTGGCGCGATTACGGCGGTCAATCCAACTGGTGGGTAGGTGGTAGATAAGGTCGAGGAGGGTCTCGCCGCCGATCAGGCGGGCGAGCACAGGCTTAACTTTCGGGCCGACGCCCGGCAGGCCCGATATCTCGGCGTAGAAAGGATAAAGGACTGGGTCGCGCATGACTCCGCCGAAGGTAGAGTAGTTTGATAGCGATTGGCAGAGGTTGCGGCCTCACCGTTCCATCAGGCGGCCATAAAAGGTTAGGGCTGAGGCGAGCAGAATTGCTGGCGCCAGAATCTGAACCCAGCGTAGGCGATGCAGGATCGCAGCGGCTACCGCAATGACGGCGAGCACTGCAAGGATGATCGAATCCACCACGAGATTGGACGAGTCATCCGCCATGTTTCTCATCAGCCATAACTGGGCGATCGCAACGACCATGAAGACAGCATAGGCAACCTGGTACTTACGCCCTTGCCGGGCGTGGAAGGCGCGCAGGTCGATCTGGCCGGTATCAGGTATGCGCGGGGTCGCCAGACCGCATGCGACGAAGGCAATGATAGCCAGCAAGAGCGGAGGGACGGAGGTCTCGATCCGCAGCGCGTAAGCCTCGTGATAGGTCCATGACTTCAGCCAGAATGTGATCTGAAGATCGAAAATGGCCGCCGCCCAAAGTGCATAGGAGAGAGAGAACTGGACCCGCAATGATTCCTGGATGAGGCCAGTGACCGCCAGGAGCATGCTGGCGACGCCCAGCGATACGACGAAAGACAAGAGGACCGTAAAGAACTCAAACGCCGTCATCCCGGCCCCCGCGCGTTTCTTCGGGGTCAGGATAGTCAGTATCCGCCTCGCTTGCCATCCGCGGCATGGCGAGATCAGGATGACAACGGTCGACGTCCCGGTCATAGGATCATCCATGCTCGACATCGAAACCCGCCGCCGCAAACTCGCCTTCCGCGCCAGCCGGCGGGGGTTCCGGGAGCTGGACCTGTTCATGAGGGCGTTCTGCGAGGCGCACCTGGACAGTTTTGACGAGGCGCTGCTCGGCCAGTTCGAGCGCGTGCTCGACATTCCTGACCAGCACGTTTTCGACTGGATCATGGGGCGGGCCAAGCCGCCGCAAAATCATCGCTCGGAAGTGCTCGACCTCCTCTTGTCCTTCCGATATTCCCCGCCGACATAGCGGAACCACCGGCCAGTCCGAACGCTCAACAAGCGCCCGGACGGGCGAACGATTCCTTTGAGTGCGAGTTACGATGCGGGTCTGGGACGCAATCGCCAGCCAGACGAAGCCGGTTCGGGTCTACGAGACGCCGTTCATAGCGGACGTGCGCCTGCTGGCCGAGGCGGCGCTGAAGCGGGGCGGAATCTCGCTCTATATAGCCCGGGACGACCGTCACGCCTTTATGGCTACCGTTGCCGCGCGGTTTTTTGCGCCCAGCCTCCAGGTCGTCAGCCTGCCGGCTTGGGACTGCCTGCCATATGACCGCGTAAGCCCAAGTCCTGGCATCGCCGCCCAGAGGTGCGCGGCGCTTGCGCGGCTCGCCGGCCGGGGTCAGGCGCCGATGCTGGTGGTGACGACGGCGTCCGCCGCTGTCCAGCGCATGCCGCCAAGGTCGCACATGGCGTCTGCCGCTTTCGTGGCCCGCGTGGGCGAAAACGTGCCTCTCGACCGGATCAACGCCTATCTTTCCATCAACGGCTACAGCCGGGCATCGACGGTGCGCGAGCCGGGCGATTACTCAATCCGTGGCGGCATCGTCGATATTTTCCCGGCGGGATTGATCGAACCTGTCCGGCTGGACTTCTTCGGCGACGAGCTCGAGGCCGCACGATACTTCGATCCGGAAACCCAGCGCTCGACTGTCGAGTTGAAGGAAATTGTCCTAGCGCCCGTCAGCGAAATCGACTTTTCCGACAGTGCGCTGACCCTGCTGCGGAAAAACTTCATGTCGGCATTCGGGTCACCCGGGGGCGATCCCACTTACGAATCCGCCCGCGAACGCATCCGTCGGCAGGGCGTCGAACAATGGCTGCCTCTGTTTTACGAGCAGTTGGAAACACTGTTCGACTATGTCGGCGACGGGGCGCTGATCGGTTTGGATGGGGCGTCTGAGAATGCCGCCATCGAGCGCATCGCCCAGGCGCTGGAATACTACGAGGTGCGCAAGTCAGCGGCGGCGGGAGGCGTGGCGGCCCATGTCCTACCTCCAGACCGTCTCTACCTGAGCCCGAAGGAATTCGAGTCGGCAGTCGGAGCAGCCGCGAGCGTACATTTCACTTCGCAGGACGCCCCCGAAAAGTCCGAAGGCCTGCACGGACGCGCGAAAGCCGGACGAAGCTTCGTTCTGGAACGAGCCGATCCCAACGCCAATCTGTTCGATGCGGTCGTCCGCCACATCCGGGAGCGGCAGGCTGCCGGCAAGCGTGTGATCATCGCTGCATGGAGCGCCGGTTCAGCCAGCCGCCTTGCCGGCATTCTCGACGATCACGGCATTCCAAATGCCCGCCAGATCGGGTCATGGCCAGAGGCGGCCAAAGCGCAGGTTTCCATCGCCGAACTCGCGGTCGAGAGCGGGTTCGAGGATGATGACCTCGTCCTCATCTCCGAGCAGGACATGCTGGGCGACAAGCTGGCCCGGCCGCGCCGCCGCAAGTCGTCCGCCGCCGTCATCGCCGAAGCAGCCGCGCTTTCGGCGGGAGACCTGATCGTTCACGTCGAGCATGGCGTCGGGCGCTACGAAGGTCTGCAGACCGTCACGGTGAACGATGCGCCGCATGACTGTCTCGAACTGATCTACGCTGGTGGCGACAAGATCCTGCTTCCTGTCGAGAACGTCGAGCTGATCTCGCGCTACGGCTCCGAGTCAGGCGAAGGCGCGCTCGATCGGCTGGGCGGCGGGGGATGGCAGTCGCGCAAGGCGCGGGCCAAGAAGAAGATCATGGACATGGCCGACGAGCTGATCCGGCTCGCCGCCGAGCGCGAACTGAAGCGCGCGCCGAAGATGGATGCATCCGAAGGCGTGTTCCGCGAGTTTGCGGCCCGCTTCCCCTACGAGGAGACCGATGACCAGCTCTCGGCGATCGAGGATGTCGTCAAGGACCTGCATTCCGGCAAGCCGATGGACCGGCTGATCTGCGGCGATGTCGGCTTCGGCAAGACGGAGGTAGCGCTGCGGGCGGCTTTCCTGGTGGCGATGACGGGGCTGCAGGTGGCGATCATCGCTCCGACGACGCTTCTGTCGCGCCAGCATTTCCAGACCTTCTCGGAACGGTTCTCCGGCTGGCCGATCAAGGTGCGCCATCTCTCGCGCTTCGTGACGGCCAAGGAAGCTGCTCGAACGCGTGAGGAAATCAACAATGGTGAGTGCGACGTGGTGATCGGCACTCATGCGCTGCTGGCCAAGTCGATCGACTTCAAGCGCCTGGGCATGATCGTGGTCGACGAGGAACAGCGCTTTGGCGTCAAGCACAAGGAGCGGCTGAAGGAGCTGAAGGCCGACGTTCACGTGCTGACTCTGTCGGCGACGCCGATCCCGCGCACGCTGCAGATGGCGCTCACCGGCATCCGCGATCTTTCGATCATCGCTACACCGCCGATCGACCGGCTGGCCGTGCGCACCTATGTCGTCGAGTTCGATCCCGTGACCATCCGCGAGGCCTTGCTGCGCGAACGCTATCGCGGCGGTCAGACCTATTTCGTGGCGCCGAAGGTGGCGGACTTGCCCTTCCTGGAGCGCTATCTGCGCGAGCAGGTGCCGGAGGTGAAGGTGCTGGTCGCGCATGGCCAGATGACGCCGACGGAGTTGGAAGACGCAATGTCTGTCTTCTATGATGGCGGGGCCGATGTGCTGCTCTCCACCACCATCGTCGAATCCGGCCTCGACATCCCGCGAGCCAATACGCTGGTGGTTCACCGCGCCGACATGTTTGGCCTGGCGCAGCTCTATCAGCTACGGGGCAGGGTCGGACGCGCCAAGCTGCGCGCCTATGCATACCTCACGACGCCGGAAGACAAGGCGCTGACCGAGGGCGCCGAGAAACGGCTCAAGGTGCTGCAGTCGCTCGATAGCCTCGGCGCCGGTTTCATGCTCGCAAGCCATGACCTCGACATGCGGGGCGGGGGCAATCTGCTGGGCGAGGAACAGTCCGGCCACATTCGCGAGGTTGGCGTCGAGCTCTACCAGCAGATGCTGGAGGATGCTGTGAAGGCGCTGCGCTCGGGCGAGGCGCTGGATGGACACGAGGTGGCGGACGACTGGTCGCCGCAGATCGACATCGGCGCGGCCGTGCTGATCCCGGAGGGATATGTCGAGGACCTTTCGACCCGGCTGTCGCTCTATCGGCGCCTGGCGGATCTGGTGAGCGATGAGGAACGCGAGGCGTTTGCCGCGGAGCTGATCGACCGTTTTGGTCCGCTGCCGGACGAGACCAAGCAGCTGCTCGAAATCACGGCGGTGAAGATCCTCTGCAAGCGGCTCGGGATCGCCAAGGTTTCGGCCGGACCCAAGGGTGCGCTGCTCGCTTTCCGGCAGGATGCTCCACTCGATGGGAACAAGCTGATCGCCTATGTGCAGAAACGGCCGAACGTGCTGAAGCTGCGGCCCGACCTGAAGCTAGTAGCCAGCGGATCCTGGCCGGATGCGCCGAACCGTCTGGTCGCCGTACGCAATCTGCTCAAGGACATGGCCCAGTTCGCGCTGTGAAAGGCGCAATGAACTAAGAATTCGAGGGAGAGGAGCATGACTGGCAGGCTTCAGGGACGCGTCGCGCTCGTCACCGGAGCATCGAGCGGCCTCGGCCGGCGCTTTGCCGTCGTCATGGCGCGCGAAGGCGCAAAGGTAGTCGTCGCCGCCCGGCGCAAGGTCCGCCTCGACGATCTCGTCAAGGAAATCGGCCCCGATGCGGCTATGGCGATCGAGTGCGATGTCACCGACGAGGCCAGCGTGATCGCGATGTATGATGCCGCCGAGAAGCGCTTCGGCCTGGTCGACACGGTCATCAACAATGCCGGCATGACCCACAATGAGAACGCGCTCAACCAGACCGCCGAGGAATTCCGGCGCGTGATCGATCTCAACGTGACGGCGGTGTGGATCGTGGCGCGTGAAGCCGCACGGCGCCTGATCAAGGCCGGGCCGGAGAAGGCCTCGCGCGGGCGGATCGTCAACATCGCCAGCATGGCGGGGCGGATCATCCTCCCGGGGGTTGCGGCCTACTGCGCGTCGAAGGCCGCCTGCGCGCACCTCACCCGGGCGCTGGCGCGCGAGTGGGCCAGGTACGGGCTCGCCGTGAACGCGCTTTCGCCAGGGTATATCGCAACGGAACTCGTCGAAGATTGGTTGCAGAGCGAGAGCGGGCAGAAGACAATCCAGAAAATGCCGCGCCGGCGGGTCATGGAAGCCGAAGGTCTTGACGAGGCTTTGCTGTTCCTGGCTTCGGACGGCGCGAAGTTTGTCACGGGCACGGACGTGCTCGTGGACGATGCGCAGAGTATGTGAGGGCAGAGCTTGGCCAGCGGACCACTGAAGGGACTCAAGTTCATTGAATTCGCTGGTATCGGGCCGGCGCCATTTTGCGGCATGCTGCTGGCTGACCTTGGCGCCGATGTGGTCCGTATCGATCGTAAGGGATCACAAACGGGCGGCGATCTCGTCATGGGTCGCGGCAAGCGCTCGATCGCCATAGATCTCAAACACGCGCAGGGTGTCGAAGCTACGCTCGATCTGATCGGAAAAGCCGATGCGCTGTTTGAGGGGTTTCGCCCGGGCGTCATGGAGCGTCTGGGTCTCGGGCCTGAAGTCGCCCTGAAGCGCAATCCGAAACTCGTCTATGGCCGCATGACCGGGTGGGGCCAAACGGGTCCGTGGTCCTCCATGGCCGGACACGACATCGATTACATAGCCCTGACAGGCGCTCTCCATGCGATGGGCAAGCGCGGCGCTCCACCGTCACCGCCGCTCAATCTGGTGGGCGACTATGGCGGGGGAGCTCTTTATCTCGCCTTTGGGCTTCTCGCGGGAGTCCTCGAGGCGAAAGTGTCCGGCAAGGGCCAGGTCATCGACTGCGCGATGCTCGACGGCGCCGCGTCGCTGATGACCATGTTCTACAGCATGCGTGGAGCTGGGCTGTGGACCGACGCGCGCGAGGACAATCTGCTCGACGGCGCGGCGCACTTCTATGACTCGTACGTTTGCGCTGACGGCAAGCTGCTGGCGATCGGAGCGATCGAGCCGCAATTCCATGCCGAGCTGGTGAAGGGCCTGGGCCTCAGCGAAGCGGACTTTCCCAAGCGCCTGGATCGCGCGAGCTGGCCTGCCTACTCGGAGAAGATCGCTGCCGTGGTGAAGACTCGCACGCGCGACGACTGGATGAAAATATTCGACGGTACGGATGCTTGCGTCGCGCCGGTGCTGTCGATGGAGGAAGCTCCGAAGCATCCCCACAATGTCGCTCGCGAAACGTTTCAGACCGTTCAGGGGATCGTCCAGCCCGGGCCGGCGCCTCGTTTCTCGCGCACGGCGGGAGCAATCAATGGGCCGCCGGCGAAGGCCGGAGAGCACTCGGCGAATGTCCTCAAGGATTGGGGAGTCGATCCTGAACGCGCAGCGTCGTTTCTGTCGGGCGGAGCGGTTGGCTAGCTCGGAGGTCACGCCGGTTAGCGACGGATTCGGCCTGAAATATGGCATGGAGTCAGGCGCTTCCCGATATTTGTTCCACCTGAATTATGGACAACAAGCGCCACAGTCGGCGTTCAGACTCACTCCCATACAACGAGCGCATACCGCCGGGACGCCTTGAAGTCCCTCGATGGTTCTCGACGGTGTCTGTTCCTGTGTACTTGGCCGGCGCTCCCAAGGCGCCGGCCTCTTCACATCTGGCTTCGCTCATCTTTTGGGCGAAACCCCATTCGCTCCGTAAGGTCGCGGTGACATTTCATCGATAATCGCTAAAACCGGATCAGAAGATTCCGGGGAGCCTGTGGATGAAATTTGCCTGGTTTGCCGCCGTTGCGGCAGCGATTCTTGTTTCCGGCCCTGCTGCGGCCGACGCGATAAAGCAAAAGGGCGATTACGAAGACAAGTTCCGCCAGCTCGAAGCGGACCTGCCCACGCCCAATACTTATCGCGCTGCATCGGGCGCTCCGGGCGAATCGTACTGGCAGCAGCAGGCGGACCACGTCATCACCGCTACGCTGGATGAAGCCGCCAAGCGGATCACGGCGAGCGAGACTGTCACCTACAAGAACAACTCGCCGCACACGCTGACCTATGCGTGGTTCCAGCTCGACCAGAACCAGTTCAAGCAAGACTCCGTTATGCGGAAGACGGCAACTGCCACGCCCAGCGCCGCTGGCGGCGATATCGTCTCGGTAGGAACGCTGCGCCAGCTCCAGTCCTACGCCGACAAGCCGCATGGCTACGAGATCAGCTCGGTCACCGACGGCGCGGGCAATGTGCTGCACTACGTAATCAACGACACGATGATGCGGATCGATATGCCTCGCGGCCTCGCGCGGGGCCAGACGCAGGTGTTCAAGATTTCCTGGGCGTTCAATATCGTCGACAACAACGTGTTCGGCGGTCGCAGCGGTTACGAGTACTTCCGCGACAGCGACACCTACATCTTCTTCCAAGCGCAGTGGTTCCCGCGGCTCGCCGCCTACACCGACTACACCGGCTGGCAGCACAAGCAGTTCCTCGGCCGCGGCGAGTTCACGCTGGAGTTCGGCAACTACGACGTATCGATCACCGTCCCGGCTGACCACGTCATGGGAGCGACCGGCACGCTGCAAAATCCGGCGCAGGTGCTGACGGGAGAGCAGCGCAATCGTCTTGCGCAGGCGCGTTCGGCTGCCAGGCCCGTCTACATCGTGACGCCGGACGAGGCCTTGGCAAACGAGAAAGAAGGCACCGCGGCGACGAAGACCTGGCGTTGGAAGGCGGAAAACGTCCGCGACTTCGCCTGGGCCTCGTCGCGCAAGTTCATCTGGGATGCGATGGGAGTGAAGCAGAAGGTAGGCGGCGACGTACTCGCCCAGTCCTTCTTCCCGAACGAGGCCGATCCGTTGTGGTCGCTCTATTCCACAAGGTCAGTGGCGCACACCGTGGATGTCTATTCCTCGTTCTCGTTCCCCTATCCCTATCCCAACGCCATTTCAGTCAACACCTGGCTCGCCGGCGGGATGGAATATCCGATGATCTCCTTCAACGGCTACCGGCCGGTGAAAGACGAGAAGACCGGGCAGAAAACCTACACCCGCAACGCCAAGTACGGCCTCATCGGCGTCGTGATCCACGAGGTAGGGCACAACTATTTCCCGATGGTCGTGAATTCCGACGAACGCCAATGGACCTGGATGGACGAGGGGCTGAACTCCTTCCTTGAGTCCCAGGCCGAGCTGCTGTGGGAAGAAGAGTTTCCGGCGGGCGCCCCCGGCGTTCCGAACGTGCTGGATTCGATTACCGACTATATGCAGAGCGAAGATCAGGTTCCGATCATGACCAATTCGGAATCGGTGAAGCAGTTCGGGCCTAACGCCTATTCCAAACCGACCGCCGCGCTGACCGTATTGCGCGAGACCGTGATGGGCCGGGAACTCTTCGACTTCGCGTTCAAGGAATACGCGAAGCGCTGGATGTTCAAGCGGCCGACGCCAGCGGACTTCTTCCGCACAATGGAGGACGCATCAGGCGTCGATCTCGATTGGTTCTGGCGCGGCTGGTTCTACACGACCGATCATGTCGACGTGGCGCTGAGCAGTGTGCGCGAATACCGGCTCTCGACAAAAGACCCGAATGTCGAGGCGGAACTCTCGCGTGAAAGCCGTGAAGCCACGCGCCCGGAAGCGCCGACCGTGACCGGCAACAAGGCGCAGGGACTGCAGACCTATGTGGACAAGCACCCTGACACGAAGGATTTCTACAACGAGAACGACGAGTTCGCCATCAACAACAAAGACCTCAACGATTTCGAGACCTACAAGGAGGGCCTGAAGGAGCCAGACAAGTCGACAATCGAGCGTGCGCTCCGCGAGAATCCGTACATCTACTTCATGGACTTCGAGAACGTTGGCGGACTTGTCTCGCCCTTGCCGCTCAAGTTCACTTATGAGGATGGTTCGGCGAAGGAAATTACCATCCCGGCTGAAATCTGGCGCATGAACAACCAGAAGGTCACCAAGCTTTTTGTCGAGACGAAGAAGGTCGTGTCGGTGGAACTCGACGCCCGTCATCAGATTGCCGATGCCGACAAGTCGAACAACGCCTTCCCGCAACGCGTGGCGCCGAGCCGGCTGGAGATCTTCCGGCAGACACAAGCCCAGGCCCGTAACCAGATGGCGGATGCCCTGGTCGAGCTCAAAGCGAAAGAGGCGCCGGCGAGCCCCGCCGCTCCGATCACACCGGCGGCGCCGCGATGACGGCAAAGGCGCTGCAACTAACGCGCAGGCTGGCGATCGCCGGCGGCTGCGCGCTGGTCGGCGCGCCATCGGCCTTCGCCCACCGCTCCCAATCGGTGCTGACGGTTGTGAACTGGAACCCGAACGCGTCGATGATCGAGGTTTCCCACCGAATGCACGCACATGACGCGGAGGTGGGGTTGGCGATGTCGACAGGCGACGCCAACGCACCGGCGGTGGACATCACGGTCGCCGTCAATCAGGCTAAGCTGATACTCTATATCGAGAAGCATTTCTCGCTGACGAATGGGAAGGACGCTATCAGGCTTGAACCGCTCGGCGCTGAACTGGAGGCCGAAGCTATCCTTGTCTATCAAGAGGCGAAGCTTGCCGTTCCACCGTCAGAATTGACAATCGACAACCGGATCCTGCGCGACGTGTTCGACCAACAAACCAACCTGGTGAACGTCCGCATGGCGCAGCGAACCCGCACGCTGATTTTCACCGGGAACGACGGCGCCAAACAGGCCAAGGACTTGCTTTAGCCGTTGGGCTTTTCTCCGCAGTATCTGGCTGGCGCCCGGCAATTCCAGCGGATAGACATTGCGAACGGCGGCGGGGCGAGGGTCTCGAAGACCCGATCGGCAATGAGGGGACGCGCCCCATGAAGATCGTTATTTTCATCGTGCTCGCACTGCTGCTCGGCGGCGGGACAGCCATCGCGATGTTCCCGATGTCGATGGCGGCAGAATACGCAGCCAAGCAGGTCCCGGATTTCCACTACGCCGCGGCCAGCGGCAGCGTGTGGAGCGGCAAGCTCAAGGATGTTTCCTTCGGCGAACAGAAGATCGGCGACCTCTCGCTCAAGACCGACGCGATGAAGCTGTTCACCGGTAGGGCGGGCGGGCACGTCGATCTGGCGCGCGAAGGTTTCACCGGCCAGACAGGGATCACCTGGCCGATCGGCGGCAAGGCCATGGAATTCAGCGACCTCAAACTCGCCGGCAAGATCGCGATGGTGCCTGGTATGCCGCAGGCTGTGGCGGCTGGCGGCGGCATGTTCTCGCTGGACCTGAAGGATCTGAAGCTGACCGGCGAGGCCTGTGAGTTCGCCAGCGGCGAGGTCTGGACCGACGCGCTGGCGAAGGTGAACCACAAGGGCTGGGTCGGGCCGGAGCTCCGCGGCCCGGTTACATGCACTGACGGCAAGATTCACGTCGAGGCGGCCGGCAAAGCGGTCTCGGGAGAGAATGTCATCGCCCGGATGAGCATCAGCCCGAAACTCGACATGGAAATGACCGCCAGCGTGTTCAACGCGCAGGGTTCGGCAGTCGCGGCGCTGACCGATTTGGGCTTCAAATCGGAAGGGAACGCCCTGGTCATCCGACAGGCGCTCGGCTCTTAGGAATCGCCAGTAATTCCGGCGGGATGCGCTTGACCGGGGGGACGGTGGCGCCTAAACCCTCGTCCTCCAATCCCGATCCAATGCGGGTGTAGCTCAGTTGGTTAGAGTGCCGGCCTGTCACGCCGGAGGTCGCGGGTTCGAGCCCCGTCACTCGCGCCATTGGATTCAAGGGATTGGCGGTTGACCTTCGCAACCTGCGCCGCGAATTGGCGCGCTTCGCAACCGCAAAATCCGGTCGCCCCTTGAATCGCTCACAGCCCGTGTTGCGGCGTTAGATCGCGTTGCGATTTGCGGCGCCGAAGGCGCAGCAACCTCCTGTAAATACGCGTGCAGTCAAAGATTGCGGAGCAGGCCGGAAGGCCGACTTGCGCACTGCATCAAAGCGGACTAGGCCGTCCGCACTAAAGATGACCGAGGGTTCATATGGAAGGCGTGCAGACGCTCGTCACCAACTATCTGCCGGTCGTGATTTTTCTCGTGATCGCCGCGGCGTTGAGCTGTCTGTTCATCGTCGCATCCACTCTTTTTGCCCCGAAAAAGCCTGACCCCGAGAAGCTCTCGGCCTATGAATGCGGCTTTAACGCATTCGACGACGCGCGGATGAAGTTCGACGTCCGGTTCTATCTCGTCTCGATCCTCTTCATCATCTTCGACCTCGAAGTGGCGTTCCTCTTTCCGTGGATCTTCCAGGTGGCGGCCGGGAACATCCTCGCCTTTTGGTCGATGATGGTCTTTCTCGGCGTGCTCACGGTCGGGTTTATCTATGAGTGGCGCCGCGGCGCGCTGGAGTGGCAGTGATGGCTGATCCCGTCGCTCCTGCTGGCTCGGCCGGACGCGTCGCGCGCCCTGAGGGCGGGGCGATCATCAAGCCGAACGATCCGTTCTTCACTGGTCTGTCGGACGAACTGGCGGACAAAGGTTTCCTGGTCGCGGCGGCCGACGACCTCGTCACCTGGGCCCGCACCGGCTCGCTGATGTGGATGACCTTCGGGCTGGCATGCTGCGCAGTCGAGATGATGCAGGCTTCGATGCCGCGCTACGACCTCGAGCGCTTCGGCTTCGCGCCGCGCGCTTCGCCTCGCCAGTCGGACGTGATGATCGTCGCCGGCACGCTGACCAACAAGATGGCTCCCGCGCTCCGCAAGGTCTACGACCAGATGCCGGAGCCGCGCTACGTGATCTCGATGGGCTCATGCGCCAACGGCGGCGGGTACTATCACTACAGCTACGCCGTGGTTCGGGGATGCGACCGGATCGTGCCGGTCGACATCTATGTTCCAGGCTGCCCGCCCACGGCCGAAGCGCTGGTCTATGGCGTGCTCCAGCTCCAGAAGAAGATCCGGCGTGAGGGGAGCATCGAGCGATGAGCGCTCTTCCCACCCGCTCCGCCATGATCTCGGAGCTCAAAATCCATCTCGAAGGCGTGCAGGGCAAGTCGATTGCGTCAATGGGCGTGACCCATGGCGAGTTGACCGTGCGCGTTCCACGCGAGGGGATCGTAAAGTTCCTGACTTTCCTGCGCGATGACAGCCAGTGCCGGTTCGAGACGCTGGTCGATGTCTGTGCTTGCGACTACCCGACCGAGAACGAGCGCTTCGAGGTCGTCTATCATCTTCTGTCGATGCGCCTGAACCAGCGCATCAGGGTGAAAGTGCGCACCGATGAGATGACGCCAGTGCCGAGCGCAACGGCGGTGTTCCCGGTCGCCAACTGGTATGAGCGCGAGGCGTTCGACATGTATGGCGTCCTGTTCGCGGATCACCCGGACCTGCGCCGCATCCTCACAGACTACGGGTTCGAGGGGTATCCGCTCCGCAAGGACTTCCCGCTGACCGGTCGCGTCGAGGTTCGCTATGACGAGGCGCAGAAGCGCGTGATCTACGAGCCGGTGAAACTGGTCCAGGAATACCGCAACTTCGACTTCCTTTCTCCGTGGGAAGGCATGCAGGCGGTTATTCCCGGTGATGAAAAAGTCGGCGAGGCAAAGAAGTAGCCATGGCTGACGACGCATCCTCCAAAGTCGCCGATCTTGATGATCGAAAGTTCACTATAAATTTCGGGCCACAACACCCGGCCGCACACGGCGTGCTGCGCCTCGTGCTCGATCTCGACGGCGAGATCGTCGATCGCGTCGATCCGCATATTGGCCTGCTTCACCGCGGCACCGAGAAGCTGATCGAGTATAAGACTTTCCTTCAGGCGCTACCTTACTTCGACCGGCTCGACTACGTCGCGCCGATGAACCAGGAGCATTCCTACTGCCTCGCCATCGAGCGGTTGGCAGGTATCGAGGTTCCACGCCGCGCCCAGTTCATCCGCGTGATCTTCTCGGAGATTGGCCGGCTGCTGTCGCACATCCTCAACGTCACGACGCAGGCGATGGATGTCGGCGCCTTGACGCCTCCGCTGTGGGGCTTCGAGGAGCGCGAGAAGCTGATGGTGTTCTACGAGCGAGCGTCCGGCTCGCGGATGCACGCTGCGTATTTCCGTCCCGGCGGCGTGCACCAGGACCTGCCGCCCGAACTGGTTGAGGACATCCACAAGTTCTGCGACCCGTTCCTGAAGGTGATGGACGATCTCGAACAGCTCGTCACTGAGAACCGCATCTTCAAGCAGCGCAACGTCGATATTGGCGTCGTGTCGGTCGAGGACGCGCTGGCCTGGGGCTTCTCTGGCGTGATGGTGCGCGGGTCGGGCCTGGCTTGGGATCTGCGCCGAGCCGAGCCGTATGAAATCTACTCGGAACTCGACTTCAAGATTCCGGTCGGCAAGAATGGTGATTGTTGGGATCGCTATCTCTGCCGCATCGAGGAGATGCGCGAGTCGATCAAGATCATCAAACAGTGCATCGACAGGATGCCTGTCGGGCCAGTGCTGCCCGAGGGCTCGAAGTTCGCTCCGCCGCGCCGCGCCGAGATGAAAACTTCGATGGAAGCGCTGATCCATCACTTTAAGCTCTATACCGAAGGCTTTCACGTTCCCGCTGGCGAGACCTATGCCTGTGTTGAGGCGCCGAAGGGCGAGTTCGGCGTGTATCTCGTCACCGACGGTGGCAACCGGCCTTATCGACTCAAGATCAAAGCGCCGGGCTACGCTCATCTTCACGCGATGGACCATCTCTGCCGTGGCCACATGCTGGCTGACGTGTCGGCCATTCTCGGCTCGCTGGACATCGTGTTCGGGGAGATCGATCGTTGAGCCATCGTCGTTTCCACGATCCTGCCCACCATCAGCCGTTCAGCTTCACGCAGGCGACGGACGATCAGATTTCATGGTGGGAGCGGAAGTATCCAAGCGACCGCAAATGGTCCGCAGTCATCCCGGCGCTGTGGCTGGCGCAGAAACAGAACAATGGCTGGCTTTCAGAGCCGGCGATGCGCGCCGTGGCGGACCGACTCACCATGAACTACATCCGCGTCTACGAGATCGCGACGTTCTATACGATGTTCAACCTCGAGCCGGTGGGCAAATACCACTTGCAGGTTTGTGGCACGACGCCGTGCGCGTTGCGTGGGGCGGAAAAGCTGAAAGGCTTCTGTGAGCGCAAGATCGGGCCGAAGGGCCATGTCTCTTCGGGCGGCACGTTCTCGTGGGTTGAGGTCGAGTGCCTCGGCGCCTGCGTGAACGCGCCGATGATCCAGATCAACGACTACTACTACGAAGACCTGACGGTGGAGACGCTGGAGCAGATCATTGAGGATCTCGCCGCCGGGAAGAATCCGAAGCCAGGGACGTATGTGAAGCGCCAGGCCTCGGCGCCGGAAGGTCCCGCGACTTCGCTTACCGACGAGTCTCTCTTCGACGGCTCGAAGGCGCAGCCGCTTGCCATTATCCCTAACGCGCCGAAGCCTGCGCCGCCCGAGGGCAGCGCTCCGCCGGCGGCCAAGGCATGAGGTGCGCGATGGCGGAGAACAAGCCGACGCCGGAGATGATCGGCGCGCTAGTGAAGGCGGGCGTCTACGAGGCTCTGTGCATCGGTGCGGGTGCCGTCGGCTATTTCGCTACGAACAAGATCATTTGGATTGCGATGGGCATTCTCGCTGGACTGGGGTTCAGCGCCCCCGCAGTGATCCGGTTCATCCGAGAGGCGAAGGAGCGCGATCGTGCTTCTCGATAGGGATCGTATCTTCACCAATCTCTACGGTCGCCACGACTTCCGCCTGGAAGCTGCGAAGCAGCGCGGGGCGTGGAACTCGACCAAAGAGCTGATGCAGTTCGGTCCAGAATGGATCTGCGACCAGATCAAGAACTCGGGTTTGCGCGGACGGGGCGGGGCAGGGTTCCCGACCGGCCTCAAATGGACCTTCATGCCCAAGAAGGTCGGCGAGCGACCACACTATCTCGTCGTAAACGCGGATGAATCCGAACCCGGCACCTGCAAGGACCGGGACATTATGCGCCACGATCCGCACCTGCTGGTGGAAGGCTGCCTTATCGCTTCGTTCGCGATGCGGGCGCATGCTTGCTACATCTACATCCGTGGCGAATATATCCGCGAGCGGGAATGCCTCGAGGAGGCAATCGCCGAGGCCTACAAGGCCGGGCTGGTCGGCAAGAATGCATGCGGCTCGGACTGGGATTTCGACATCTACGTCCACCATGGCGCCGGCGCGTACATCTGTGGTGAAGAGACCGCGCTCCTCGAGAGTCTCGAAGGTAAGAAAGGTCAACCGCGCCTCAAACCGCCATTCCCGGCCAACGCCGGTCTCTACGGCTGTCCCACGACAGTGAACAACGTCGAGTCAATCGCGGTAGCCCCGACTATCCTGCGCCGTGGCGCTGCCTGGTTCTCCGGCTTTGGCCGTCCGAACAACACGGGAACCAAGATCTTCTGCATCTCCGGCCACGTCGAGCGGCCGTGCAATGTCGAAGAAGAAATGTCGATCCCACTTAAGACGCTGATCGAAGAGCATTGCGGCGGCGTCAAAGGCGGTTGGGGCAATCTCAAGGCGGTGATCCCGGGCGGATCGTCTGTGCCGATGATCCCCAAGGACATCTGCGACACCGTATTGATGGATTTCGACGCATTGCGCGACGTAAAGTCGGGCCTCGGCACCGCAGCCGTCATCGTGATGGACAAGTCGACCGACGTGGTGAAGGCGATCGCGCGCATCGCTTACTTCTATAAGCACGAAAGTTGCGGCCAGTGCACGCCGTGCCGCGAAGGCACTGGCTGGATGTGGCGCGTGCTGGAGCGCATGGCGAAGGGCGAGAGCGAAACTTCCGAGATCGACACGCTTCTTGATGTGGCGTCGCAAGTCGAAGGCCACACTATCTGCGCGTTGGGCGATGCCGCGGCATGGCCGATCCAAGGCCTGATCCGCCACTTCCGTCAGGAAATCGAGGATCGCATCGTCAACTATCGTCAAGGCCGCTCGCACGTGCAGGGCGTAACTCTGACGGCGGCGGAGTAAGGGATGGCTGACACCGTCAAACTCATTGTCGATGGCGTTGCGGTGGATGCGCCGAAAACGTTTACGCTGCTCCAGGCATGCGAGTTGGCCGGCGCTGAGATCCCGCGTTTCTGCTATCATGAGCGGCTATCGATCGCCGGCAACTGCCGCATGTGTCTGGTCGATTGGGTCGGCGCGCCGAAGCCAATCGCCAGCTGCGCGCAGACTGTGGGCGATATGGCGCCCAAGAAGGATGGCACGCCTCACGAGATTTCGACGAAATCGCCGCGTGCCGTAAAGGCTCGCAACGGCGTCATGGAATTCCTGCTGATCAACCACCCGCTCGACTGTCCGATCTGCGACCAGGGGGGCGAGTGTGACCTGCAGGACCAGGCGATGGGCTATGGCCGCGCCGCCTCGCGCTACACCGAGAACAAGCGCGCGGTCGACGACAAATACATGGGCCCGCTGGTCAAGACGATCATGACCCGGTGCATCCAGTGTACCCGCTGCGTGCGCTTCGCCTCGGAAGTCGCGGGCGTCGACGAGATCGGCCTCGCCAACCGCGGCGAGGACGCTGAGATCACAACCTATCTCGAGAAGTCGCTGACGTCGGAGCTGTCCGGCAACGTGATCGACCTGTGCCCGGTCGGCGCTCTAACGTCGAAGCCGTACGCATTCAACGCGCGCCCATGGGAGCTGCGCAAGACCGAAAGCGTCGATGTCATGGATGCGCTGGGCTCGGCCATTCGTGTCGATGCGCGTGGTCCGACGGTAATGCGCATCCTTCCACGCGTGAACGAGGAAGTGAACGAGGAGTGGATCTCCGACAAGACGCGCTTCGTCTGGGATGGTCTTGGCCGCCAACGACTGGACAAGCCGTATGTCCGTGAGAGCGGTGCGCTGAAGGCCGTAACGTGGGACGAGGCGCTGAAGCGTGCGGCAGAGATGCTGAAGGCGCCTGCCGACTCCATCGGCGTCATCGCTGGCGACCTCATCTGCGCCGAGGGCATGACGGCGACGATGGATCTCGCCGACTCGCTGGGCGTGAAATCAATCGACTGCCGGCAGGATGGCGCGAAGCTTGGCCTCGCGGCGGATGGGTCAAGACTGCCGCGCGAAAGCTGGCTGTTCAATTCGACGATCATGGGCATCGATGACGCCGACGCGATCGTACTCATCGGCGTCAATCCGCGGCGGGAGGCCGCTGTTCTGAATGCGCGCCTTCGCAAGGCGTGGTTGCGCATGGTTCCGGTGTCCCTTCTCGGCGAACGCGTCGATCTGACGTTCGACTACAGATATCTCGGCGCCGGACCGGACAGCCTGAAGGATCTCAAGACCGGGCACCCGGTGCTCGACGAGCTGACAAAAGCGAAGCGTCCGCTGATCATTCTCGGCCAGGGTGCTTTGACGCGCGCCGATGGCGGAGCCGTTCTGAACGCGGTCTCCGCGATCGCTGCAGCCGCCGGCTGCTTCAAAGAAGGCTGGAACGGCTTCAGCGTGCTGCACACGGCGGCCGCGCGCGTCGGTGGGCTCGACATGGGCTTCCTGCCCGCCAAGGGCGGCAGGGATGTCGCTGGCATCATCGCGGGCGCGCAGTCGGGTGACATCAAGACAGTTCTGCTGCTGGGCGCTGACGAAATCGATGCATCGAAGCTTGGCAAAGCAAACGTCATTTACATCGGCAGCCATGGCGACAACGGGGCGCACCGCGCCGATGTGATCCTGCCGTCGGCAGCTTATACTGAAAAATCCGCAACCTACGTCAACACCGAGGGCAGGGTGCAGCGCACGCAACGCGCTGTGCCGCCGAAGGGCGAAGCCCGCGAGGAGTGGGCCATCGTCCGCGCTCTTTCGGCCTATGTTGGTAAGACACTCCCATACGATACTCTGGCGCAAGTTCGTGCGAAGCTCGGCCAGGATCACCCGACCTTCCTTGGTCTCGACTTCGCGCCTGGTACGACGGCGACCAGCGTTCCGCCGCCTTATGGCGTAGCGGGCCAGCTCCAATCGGCCGCTTTCGCGACGCCCGTCAAGACGTTCCATCTGACCAACCCGATCGCGCGCGCTTCACGCACCATGGCGGAATGCGCCGAGCTCGCGGCGGTCGCCAACCCCGCCGTGGCGGCGGAATAGGAGAGCGGCATGCAACAGCTCTTCGAATGGGGTGGCGGGATGTGGGGCGGCATCGGCCTTGCTGTGCTGCAGATTCTCGCCTTCGTCATCATCCTGTTGGTGTCGATCGCTTTCCTGCTGCTGTTCGACCGCAAGGTCTGGGCGGCGGTCCAGCTCCGCAAGGGCCCCAACGTCGTGGGTCCGTTCGGCCTGCTCCAGTCGTTCGCTGACTTGTTCAAGTTCGTCCTGAAGGAAATCATCATTCCCGCGGGCGCCAACAAGACGGTGTTCCTGCTGGCGCCGATCATCACGCTGACGCTGGCGCTTGTCGGCTGGGCGGTGATCCCGGTCGCGCCTGGCTGGGTGATCGCCAACCTGAATGTCGGCATCCTCTACCTGTTCGCGATTTCCTCGCTCGGCGTCTACGGCATCATCATGGGCGGCTGGGCGTCGAACTCGAAATACCCATTTCTCGGGGGTCTCAGGTCGGCCGCGCAGATGGTATCCTACGAAGTCTCGATCGGCTTTGTGATCATAACGGTGCTCCTGCTGGTCGGCTCACTCAACCTCTCCGACATCGTTGACCACCAAGCTGGCGGAATCTGGAACTGGCATGCCTTCGCGTTCCCGACGCTCTTCGTCATGTTCCCGATGTTCGTGATCTTCTTCATCTCGGCCTTGGCCGAGACCAACCGTCCACCCTTCGATCTTCCCGAAGCTGAATCCGAACTCGTCGCCGGATACCAGGTAGAATATTCGTCATCGCCGTATCTGCTCTTCATGATCGGCGAATACGTGTCCATCGTCTTGATGTGCGCGATGCTCACCATCCTGTTCTTCGGCGGATGGTATATGCCGTTCCCAATCCCCACGACCGGCATGCCGGACTGGCTGGTCAGCCTCGGCGGATTCCTCGTCTTCGCGGCGAAGGTGATCTTCTTCTTCTTCCTGTTCGCGATGGTGAAGGCCATCGTCCCGCGCTACCGCTATGACCAGCTGATGCGTCTGGGCTGGAAAATATTCCTGCCGACGTCGCTGGTCGCTGTCGTTCTCGTTTCCGCCTACGTGGTCTTCATACGCAATGGCGCAGGAGGCTAGGAGAGTATCATGTCGATCGGTCAGGCCATTCGGGGAGCGATGCTAACGGACTTTGGGTCTGCCTTCCTGCTTGCCATGCGCCAGTTCTTCACACGGAAGTCGACGCTGAACTATCCGTTTGAGAAGGGCCCGCTGTCTCCGCGCTTCCGCGGCGAGCATGCGCTGCGCCGCTATCCGAATGGCGAAGAGCGCTGCATCGCTTGCAAGCTCTGCGAAGCGATCTGCCCGGCCCAGGCCATCACCATTGAGGCCGAGCCGCGCGAAGACGGATCGCGGCGCACCACCCGCTACGACATCGATATGGTGAAGTGCATCTACTGCGGTTTCTGCCAGGAAGCCTGTCCGGTGGACGCCATCGTCGAAGGCCCGAATTTCGAGTTCGCCACCGAGACGCGTGAGGAACTCTACTACGACAAGGACCGACTGCTGGAGAACGGCGATCGCTGGGAACGTGAGATCGCCCGCAATCTAGAACTCGACGCCCGCTACCGATAGAAGGGCGCGGGCTCGCGGGGGGGGGCGAGTCGGGCTCTTGGACTTTTCACTGCTCCATTCGGAGCGCTTTGGACCAAAGGAAGAGGAGGCTAGGCGCGTGCAGCTGATAGCTTTCTATATCCTCTCGACAATCGTGGTGCTGTCCGCGCTGTTCGTCATCGCAGCGCGGAATCCCGTTCATTCGGTGTTGTGGCTGATCTGTGCGTTCTTCACGTCCGCAGGCCTGCTTGTGCTCATCGGGGCAGAGTTCCTCGCGATGATCCTGGTGGTCGTATACGTGGGCGCGGTCGCGGTCCTGTTCCTGTTCGTGGTCATGATGCTCGACGTTGATTTCGTGGAGCTGAAGCAGGGGTTCCTGAATTACCTGCCAGCCGGTGCGCTGGTCGCCCTGGCGCTACTGGCCGAAATCGGAGTGGTTGCGGCAGCGGTAACCTTCGGGGGCGGTGAGAGCTTTAACCCGAGCCCCGATGCGCCCACCAACGCTGAGGCTCTCTCGAAGGTGCTGTACACGGACTATCTGCTGCTTTTCCAGATGTCGGGCATCGTGCTGCTCGTCGCCATGATGGGCGCAATCGTGCTGACGCTGCGCACGCGAGCAAGCGTGAAGCGTCAGAACATAGCCAAACAGACCGGCCGCAAACGCAAGGACGCCGTCGAACTCAAAGACGTGCGCCCAGGACAGGGGCTCTGATCATGAGCGGATTGGAACTCTCACTTGGTCACTATCTCTCAGTTTCGGCGGCGTTGTTCGTCATCGGCGTGTTCGGCATCTTCGTGAACCGCAAGAACATCATCGTCATCCTGATGGCGATCGAGCTGATCCTCTTGTCGGTCAACATCAACCTCGTGGCCTTCTCGGTCTTCAACGGAACCATCATAGGTCAGGTCTTCGCCATGCTGGTGTTGACCGTCGCGGCGGCCGAGGCGGCGGTGGGGCTCGCCATTCTGGTCGTCTACTTCCGAAACCGCGGCGAGATCGCGGTGGAAGACGTCAACGTGCTTCGCGGCTAGGCGAGAGAAGGGGAACAGGGGCGTGAGCTTCCAAGAACTGGCCGCACTTTACATTGTGCTTTCCCCCGGCATTGCCGCGGCGATCGCCGGCCTTGGCCAGCGCGTGCTGGGCGACAAGGGCGCCATGGCGGTCACTACGCTTCCGCTCGTCGTGGCCGCGGGCCTTGCCGGCATGCTGTTTTTTAACCAGGTTTTCGGCCCGCACGAAGCCACCGCCCACGCACACGACATCCTGATCGCGCACTGGTTTGATGTTGGCACCTTCGTCGCCGACTGGGCGATCCGCATCGACACGTTGTCAGTAGTCATGATGTTCGTGGTGACGGGCGTTTCGTCGCTCGTTCACATCTACTCCATTGGCTACATGGACGAGGACCCGCACAAGGCGCGGTTCTTCGCCTACCTTTCGCTGTTCACCTTCGCGATGCTGATGCTGGTGACGGCGAACAACTTCATTCAGTTGTTCTTCGGCTGGGAAGGCGTGGGGCTCGCCTCCTATCTGCTGATCGGCTTCTGGTACAAGAAACCTTCCGCCAACGACGCGGCGATCAAGGCCTTCGTAGTCAACCGCGTCGGCGACTTCGGCTTTGCCCTCGGCATCATGGCGCTGGTGTTCGTGATGCAGGTCCCGGCCGCGTCCCTTGGCGCGGACGGTCAGCCCGTCGCGGCCTATCTGCGGCAGATCGGCGTCGAGCACTTCTCCAGCGTAAGCTACGACACCGTATTCAACATTATCGTCAACAACGTACCGGTTCAGCCGATCGGCGCCGCTGAGGCGACGCCGATCCAGTCGGTGACATTTGATTTCCTGGGACAGCATGTGTGGGCGCTCGAGATCATCGGCGTGCTGTTGTTCATCGGCGCCATGGGCAAGTCGGCCCAGTTCTTCCTGCACACCTGGCTGCCGGATGCGATGGAAGGTCCGACGCCTGTGTCGGCGCTGATCCACGCCGCGACCATGGTGACGGCCGGCGTGTTTCTCGTCTGCCGGTGTTCCTATCTCTACGAGCACACGGTGGTCGCTGCAAACCTCGTGACCGTCATCGGCGCCGTTACCGCTTTCTTTGCGGCGACGGTTGGTCTGGCGCAGAACGACATCAAGCGTGTTGTCGCCTACTCGACCTGCTCACAGCTCGGATACATGTTCTTTGCCGCGGGCTTGGGCGCCTACCAGGCGGCGATGTTCCATCTCTTTACGCACGCCTTCTTCAAGGCGCTGCTGTTCCTCTCGGCCGGCGCAGTGATCCACGGCCTGCATCACGAGCAGGACATGCGCCACATGGGCGGCTTGCGTAAAAAGATGCCGCTCACCTGGGCGATGATGCTCATCGGGACGCTGGCCCTAACCGGCGTCGGAATCCCCGGCGTCGAGGGCCTCCATCTGGGCTTCGCCGGCTTTTTCTCCAAGGATGCGATCATCGAGAGCGCTTATGCCTCGCACGACGCCTATGGGCCGCTGGCCTTCTGGCTATCGATTGGCGCGGCTTTTCTGACGTCCTTCTATTCGTGGCGTCTGATGTTCATGACGTTCGAGGGCAAATCGCGTGCTGACCATCACCACTACGATCACGCGCACGATGCGCCATGGGTAATGGCCGTACCGCTGATCCTGCTGGCGGTCGGCGCGGTAGCTGCCGGAGGTCTGTTCTACGACGCGTTCGTCGATCACCATCAGGCCGAATTCTGGGGCTCTGCTATCTACACCGGCCGGGAAAACCGCGTGCTACTTGAGCGGCACGAAGTTCCGTTCTGGGTACTCCTGGCGCCCGCAGGCGCATGGATCAGCGGACTGTTCTTCGCGATCATCTTCTACCTGTTGGCGCCGTCGGTGCCGCGGAAGATGGCAGCCCACGGCGGGCCCATGCACTCCTTCCTGTCGCACAAGTGGTATTTCGACGAGATCTACAAATTCGTCTTCGTCAACGGAGCGGCGCTGCTGGGCGACCTGTTCTGGAAGGTCGGCGACAAGAAGATTATCGACGGTATGGGCCCCGACGGCGTGACTAGCGTTGCCAAGGCAGGCGCCGACGGCCTCTCGAAACTGCACACTGGCTATCTCTTCCATTACGCGCTGGTGGTTCTGCTGGCGGCGGTCGTGTTCTCCGCTTTTGTTCTTCTAGGGCAGGGGCGCTGACGCATGGCTGGCCTGCCCATCCTGTCGCTTACGATCTTCCTGCCGCTGGTCGGCGCCTTGCTGATCCTTGGTTTCCGCATTCTCGCGGGCGCCAGCTTCGCAGCGGGCGCTTCGAAGGGCATTGCACTGATCCTGTCGATCGCCACGTTCGCCGCATCGGTCATCGCGCTGATGCAATTCAACCCCGCGGCCACCGGCTACCAACTGGTCGAGAGTATACCGTGGTTTGGCGGCTCGTCCTACAAGCTGGGCATCGATGGCATGGCGCTGTCACTGGTCGTGCTCACCACCGCGTTGACGCCGCTGTGCATCCTGCAGTCAATGCGCTCCATCGAGGACCGCCTCGCCGACTATATGATCGCGTTCTTGATCCTCGAGACGCTGATGATCGGCGTCTTCTGCGCGCTCGACATGATGCTGTTCTACGTCTTCTTCGAGGGCGGGCTGATCCCAATGTTCCTGATCATCGGGATCTGGGGCGGCAAGAACCGGCTCTACGCTGCGTTCAAGTTCTTCCTCTACACGCTGCTCGGCTCGCTCCTGCTGCTGATCGCGCTAGTCTACATGTACTCCGTTACGGGCACGACCGACATCGAGGCGCTGCAGAAGTATCCCTTCGCGCCTGAGGTTCAGACCTGGCTGTGGCTCGCCTTCTTCGCGTCGTTCTCGGTGAAGCTGCCGATGTGGCCGGTCCACACCTGGTTGCCCGATGCCCACGTCGAGGCGCCCACCGCTGGCTCCGTGGTGCTGGCCGCCGTGCTGCTGAAGATGGGCGGCTATGGTTTCCTGCGGTTCTCGCTGCCGATGTTTCCGGACGCCTCGCTGCTGTTCCAGCCCCTGATGTTTGGGTTGAGTGTGATCGCTATCATCTACGCCTCGTTGGTGGCGTTCCGGCAGACCGACATCAAGAAACTGGTGGCGTACTCTTCCGTCGCGCACATGGGCTTCGTTACGCTCGGGATTTTCTCGTTCAATGAAGCCGGCATCCAGGGCGCGATCTTCCAGATGATCTCGCACGGCATCATCTCTGGTGCGCTGTTCTTCTGCGTCGGCGTCATCTACGACCGCATGCACACGCGCGAGATCGCCTTCTACGGCGGCCTGGTGCATCGCATGCCGATCTATGCTGCGCTGTTCATGTTGTTCTCAATGGCGAACGTGGGCCTGCCAGGCACCAGCGGCTTCGTTGGTGAGATTCTTACTATGGTCGGTGGCTTCCAGGCTTCGACCTGGGCGGCGGCGGGCGCGGCCTTGGGCGTCATCCTCTCTGCGGTCTACATGCTCACGCTCTACCGCCGCGCCGTGTTCGGTGAGATGACCAACGAGAAGCTGTTCGACATCAAGGATGTCAGCGCCACGGAGTTCATCATTCTCGGACTCCTCGCCATCGGTTCGCTCGTTCTGGGCGTTCTGCCGTCGCTTGCCTTCGACCTCACCAAGTCGTCGACTGCAAGCATTCTCCAGATGATCGGGAAGTAGGGGCAGGCCATGAACCTTCTCGCCGATCTCCAGGTTGCCGCGCCTGACGCGCTGCTCGCCGCCTATGGCCTTGCAGCACTGCTCCTCGGCGCCATCGGTGGCGACCGCATTTCTGTGTTCCTGCGATTGCTCTCAGCCGTGGCGCTTGCTGCTGCGGCGGTGCTCGCCTTCGTCCAGTTCCCGCAGGGTGATGCGGAGGCGTTCAACGGCCTCTACCGCGTGACGCCGTTCGTCACCTTCGCCAAGGGCGCGACCTACGCATTGGCCGCTCTGGCGCTATTCATGTCGGGCGGCTTTCTCAAGAGCGCGCACATGGAGCGCTACGAGTATTCGCTGCTCGTCGTGTTTGCGGCTATGGGCGCCGGTGTCATGCTGTCAGCCAACGACCTGATGACGCTCTATGTCGGCATCGAGACGCTGAGCTTATCGTCCTACGTCCTGGCGGCATTCCAGCGCGACAACCTCAAGTCTGCGGAAGCCGGCCTCAAGTATTTCGTGCTCGGCGCCCTGGCATCCGGCCTGCTGCTATATGGGTCTTCGCTGATCTATGGTTTTGCCGGCGGCACGAACTACGCGGTTATCGCTGCAGCCAGCAATTCCGTAGGCCTCGTCTTCGGCCTCGTGCTGGTCATTTGTGGCCTGGCCTTCAAGGCTTCCGCCGCTCCCTTCCATGTCTGGACCCCCGACGTCTACGAAGGCGCGCCCGCCCCGGTCGTAGCCTTCTTCGCAACAGCGCCGAAAATCGCCGCTGTTGTGCTGCTGGCGCACGTGATGTTCACCACTTTCGGTCCGCACGAAGATTCTTGGCGGATGGTGATCGCGATCATCGCGGCGCTCTCCATGCTGATTGGTTCGTTCGGCGCTCTGGCGCAGAACAGCGTCAAGCGGATCCTGGCCTATTCCTCGATCTCCAACGTGGGCTTCGCCCTCGTCGGGATCGCTGCAGGCGTAGAGAACGGTGCATCGGCTCTTCTGGTCTACATGACCATCTACGTTATCGCGACACTCGGCATTTTCGGCGGTGTCATGGCGTTGCGCCGGGGCGGCGTCGCCATCGATCTGGTGTCGGACCTCAATGGTCTCGCCAAGCTCAAACCGGGGATGACACTGGGCCTCGTCATCCTGATATTTTCCGTCGCGGGCATTCCTCCCGCCGCTGGTTTCTGGGGAAAGATCCAGGTGTTTGAGGCGGGTCTGCGTTCCGATCTGCTTTGGTTAGTTCTGGTGGGAGCTCTCTCCAGCGTGGTGTCGCTCGGCTACTATCTGCGCCTCGTTTGGGCGATGATGATGAAGCCGCCCGTGGAGACGCTGGACCGCACCGATTTCAGTGTCGCGGTAACGGTTTTCGCCACCGCCATCATCTCTTTCCCGGTGCTTACCATCGGTATCCAGTTTCTGCTCGATACCGCCGCATTCGCCTCGGCTGGCTGACAAGAATGATCGCCGCTGACTTCTCGATCGTTTGGCCGGTTATCCGGTTCAGCGAAATCGACTCGACCAACGAGGAAGCTCGCCGCCGCGCCCAGTCGGGTGATGCTGGGCCGTGTTGGCTAACCTCGGAGATCCAGACTACGGGCAGAGGACGTTTGGGCCGCCAGTGGGACTCGCCCAAGGGCAATCTCTTCGCTACCGCCCTGTTCGTTTTCCCGCGCCTACCGGTCGAGGCGGCCCTGGCGAGCTATTCGGCGGGTCTTGCCGTGCTCGATGCCGCGAAGGCCTCCGGTATCGACGTCTCTGCACTGAAACTCAAATGGCCGAACGATGTGCTGACCGGAGACGCCAAGCTCGCCGGCATCCTGATCGAAACTGGCACGAGCCAGGGCCAGCTTTGGATGGCCGCCGGCTTTGGGGTGAATGTCGCCACCGCGCCTGAGCGCCCCGACCGCGCAACGGCCCGCTTGTCCGATTTTCCCGGCGGCCGGGACATGACGGCTTCGCAATTGCTCCTTGGTCTCGACATGGCTTTCCGCTCGCGCCTCGTCCGTTTGCTGGGTGAGGGTTTTGGGCCGACCCGCGACGATTGGCTGGCCAAAGCCGCCCATCTGGGCAAACGGGTTCAGCTTCAGGCCACGTCCGGGCGCCTCGAAGGCGTCATGAAAGGTCTCAGCGATGACGGAGCACTGATCGTCGAACTGGATAGCGGCTCGGTCACCCATATTCGGGCGGGTGAAATCTCGCTATTGGGATAATATCTTGAGCTGGAGGAGCCGCGGCCATGCTGCTGGTGATCGACACGGGCAACACCAACACGCTCTTTGCCGTCCATGACGGCAAGGACTGGCGGGCGCAATGGCGCAGCACCACCGACATGACCAAGACCGCGGACGACTATGCGGTTTGGCTATCGACGCTGATGGAGATGAATGGCCTCAGGCTCTCCGATATCGATGACTGCATTATCTCCACCGTCGTCCCCCAGTCGCTTTTCAACCAGCGGAACTTTGCGCGCCGGTATCTCAAGGTAGAGCCCTTCGTGATCGGCGAGAATGTCGAACTGGGCGTCAAGGTGCTGATCCCGAAGCCCAGCGAGGTAGGCGCGGACCGCCTCGTCAACGCCGTAGGCGCACACGAGACCTATCCGGGGCCGCTGATCGTGATCGACAGCGGTACGGCGACGACATTCGATATCGTCGATGGCGAGGGGTCGTTCGAGGGCGGCATCATCGCGCCAGGCATCAACCTGTCCATGAAGGCTCTGCACGAGGCGGCAGCGAAGCTGCCACGGGTGGCGATCCAGAAACCGCCGCAGGTTATCGGCAAAGATACGGTCGTGGCGATGCAATCCGGCGTGTTCTGGGGCTATATCGATCTCATCGACGGGCTGGTCGAACGCATCAAGGCCGAGTATGGCAAGCCCATGACAGTCATCGCAACCGGCGGCGTCGCCTCGCTCTTTGAGGGCGCGGCGAGCAAAATCGATCACTTCGATAGCGATATCACCATCCGTGGGCTTCGTATCCTCTACGAGCGCAACATCTCGAACTCGGCCCGGGAGCTGAAGTGAGGGGCGCGGAACTCATCTTCGCCCCCCTCGGCGGTTGTCGCGAAATCGGGATGAATCTCAACGCCTATGGCTATGGTCCGCCGGACGATCGGCGCTGGATCATCGTCGATGTCGGCGTGACGTTCGGAGACGACTCGACGCCGGGCGTCGATCTCATCATGCCCGATCCGGTCTATCTCGAAGGCTTCGCCGATCTCATCGACGCAATCATCCTGACCCACGCGCACGAGGATCACATCGGCGCCATCGGCTGGCTGTGGCCAAAGCTGCGAGCGCCGATCTATGCAACGCCGTTTACTGCCTACCTTGTCGCTGAAAAACTGCGCGAACGAGGCCTGGAGAACGAAGCCGACCTACGCATCCTTCAGCTTCGCGAGAAGCGACAATTCGGGCCGTTCGAGATCGAGTTGATTACGCTCACTCACTCCATCCCCGAGCCGAACGGTTTAGCGATCCGCACGCCTCTGGGTATGATCCTTCATACGGGCGACTGGAAGATCGATCCCGACCCGATCATCGGCGAGGATTTCGACCAAGCGAAGGTTGAGGAGCTTGGGCGGGAAGGCATCCTCGCCATGGTTTGCGACTCAACTAACGTGTTCGAGGAAGGTGAGGCCGGTTCGGAAGGCAGCGCGCGGCTTGCGCTGATCCAGGCTGTGGCCGAACAGACAGGGCGTGTCGCGATCACCAGTTTCGCGTCAAATGTGGCTCGCGTGCAGTCGGCGTGCGAGGCGGCGAAGGCAAACCATCGCGCCGTGTGTTTGGTCGGCCGCTCGATGCTGCGCATTGTGGGGGCGGCGCAGGCGGTGGGTCTGCTGAAGGGATTCGATTTCATCGAGCCGGACGCTGCTGCAGATCTCCCTGCCGAAAACGTCCTCTATCTTTGCACCGGCAGCCAGGGCGAGCCCAATGCGGCGCTTGCCCGCATAGCCCGAGGCGATCATCCCTCAGTGAAACTCGGTGAAGGTGACACGGTGATCTTTTCTTCGCGCGTCATCCCCGGCAACGAGCGTCCGATTAGCGAGATTCAGAACCAGCTCGCCGAGCGCAACATCCGCCTCGTCACGTCGCGCCAGTTCGACATCCACGTATCAGGTCATCCGTGCCGCGATGAGTTGCGCCGGATGTACATGTGGGCCAAGCCGAAGATCTGCGTGCCGGTCCATGGCGAGCGCCGCCATATCATGGAGCACGCACGCTTTGCCCGATCGCTCCAGGTGCCCGAGGCGATCACGCCGGACAATGGCGATGTCATCCGCCTGGCGCCCGGGCCCGTCGAGGTGATCGACAAGGTTCCGGTTGGCCGTCTTCATCTCGATGGCGAAGTGCTGACTTCCGACAAGGCCGGCGGCATGTGGGAGCGACGCAAGATGGCCTGGAACGGTCATCTCTCGGTCAGCCTGGTCATTGGCAAGGGCAGGGTGGAGGACGGACCCATCATTGTGGTTCGAGGGTTTTCGGAGCCGGATGGCCGTCCGGCCGACGAGTCCCTGGAGCCGATCGACGAGGCTGCCGAAGCGGCGATCGATACGCTGAAGAAGAGCGATCTGGCCGACGACGAGAAAATCGAACGCGTGCTGACCAAGGCCGTACGTCGCGCCGCTGAGATCACCTTCGGCAAGCGGCCGCTGGTCGATATCACGATACACAGGATCTAGCTGAAGGAGTTGCCGCCATGATCGGACGTATGAACCATATCGGCATCGCCGTGCCTTCGGTCGAGGCGGCCTTCGAAACCTACCGCCGGCTCTATGGTGCCACCGATTTCGTTCAGCCTTTCGACATGCCAGCTCAGGGCGTGCGCGTCGGCTTCGTCAACCTGCCCAACACTCAGCTCGAAATCATTGAGCCGCTGGGCGAGAAATCGCCGATCCTCAACTTCCTCGAGAAAAACCCGAAGGGCGGTCAGCACCATGTCTGCTTCGAAGTGAAGAATATCCACGAGGCCAAGGCGGACATGGAGAAGAAGGGGGCCAAAGTGCTGGGCGAGCCGCGCATAGGCGCCCATGGCACGCTGGTGATCTTTATCCACCCCAAGGATTCAGATGGTGTGCTGATTGAGCTCATGGAAGAGCCCAAAGGCCATCACTAGGGTCCCTCGATGGGCGTTTTCGAAATCATCGTCGTTTTTGCCTGCTCCTGGTGGGTTGTGTTCTTGCCGATCCTGTCGGCTGGAACCCGTAGCCAGCATGAGGCCGGAACAGTCAGCCCCGGCTCGGACCGGGCCGCGCCGGAAAGGGTCTCCTGGAAGCCCAAACTTCTTATCGCTACGGCCGGGGCTTTCCTCATCACGTTACTGGTCTGGTGCGCCCTGCATTTTGGATGGTTGTCCTTTATGATTCCCAAGGATTAGCCGTCGGTCCGCCACATTGCGCCCATGCTCGCGGGCAGGTATCAGCCTGACAACGTTTGCTCCGTGAATCAGGGCCTCGATGCGACTTTCCCGCTATTTCCTGCCGGTCCTCAAGGAGGCGCCCGCCGACGCGCAAATCGTGTCGCACCAGCTGATGCTGCGTGCGGGCATGATCAAGCAGAATGGCGCGGGCATATACTCCTGGCTGCCGCTGGGCATGCGTGTGCTGCACAAGATCGAGACGATTGTGCGCGAGGAGCAGGAGCGCGCCGGCGCCGTCGAACTTCTGATGCCGACCATCCAGAGCGCTGATCTCTGGAAGGAGAGCGGCCGCTACGACGCGTATGGCAAGGAGATGCTCCGCATCGTCGACCGGCATGAGCGCGAAATGCTCTACGGCCCCACGAACGAGGAGATGATCACTGATATCTTCCGCACCTTCGTTCGCTCGTACAAGCAGCTGCCGCTGAACCTCTACCATATTCAATGGAAGTTTCGGGACGAGGTCCGACCGCGCTTTGGCGTGATGCGCGGCCGCGAGTTCCTGATGAAGGATGCCTACTCGTTCGATCTTACTCCGGATGGCGCTCGCCAAGCTTATTACCGGATGTTCTGCGCCTACCTGAACACTTTCAGCCGGATGGGGCTGAAGGCCGTGCCGATGCGTGCAGACACTGGCCCGATCGGCGGCGATCTCTCTCACGAATTCATCATCCTCGCCGACACCGGCGAGAGTGCGGTGTTCTGCGACAGCGCGCTGGTCGACATGCCGGCGCCAGGAGCCGATCTCGACTTCTTCGCCGATCTCCGGCCCGAAGTGGACAAGCGCACGCGGTACTACGCTGCGACTGAAGAAATGCATGATCAGGCGCGCTTCGAGAAGGAAGTGCCAGCGGAGCGCCGCCTCTCGGCCCGCGGTATCGAAGTCGGCCATATCTTCTATTTCGGAACGAAGTATTCCGCGCCGATGAAGGCCGAAGTGACCGGTCCAGATGGCAAGAACGCGCCAGTCGAGATGGGGTCCTACGGAATCGGCGTCTCTCGCCTCGTCGGCGCGATCATCGAGGCGAGCCACGATGAGAAGGGTGTAATCTGGCCTGCTTCCGTAGCGCCGTTCGAAGTCGCGGTCGTGAGCCTGCGCAACGACGATGCCGAGGTAACGAAGGTCTGCGAGAGCGCCTACGGTCAGTTGATGAAAGCCGGCGTGGATGTCCTCTATGACGACACGTCCGAACGGCCGGGCGCCAAGTTCTCGACCATGGAACTGATCGGCGTGCCCATGCTTATGGTCGTCGGACCAAAAGGGGTGAAAGCCGGTATCGTCGAAGTCCGCGACCGCAAGACTGGCGCGATCGAGGAAATGAGCCTCGATGCCGCCATCAGGCGTTGCCAAGCAGGTAAAGCAGGATGACGCAGGTGGAAACCCGGGTCATCGAACGTCCGTTCGGCCCTTTCGAGCGCATGCTCGCCCTGCGCTATCTCGGCGCCAAACGCGAGCATGGCGGTCTGGCCTTCATCTCGATCGTGTCGGTGATCGGCATCACGCTAGGGGTCTGGGCGCTGATCCTGACCATGTCGATCATGAACGGATTCCGCCTGGAGCTGATCTCTAAGATCATCGGCTTCGAGCCGCATGCTTTCGTCGACACGCGCGGCCTGCCGAAGGCGCAGGTGGACGCGCTGATGGAAGAGATCCGGCTCGAGCCCGGCGTGATCTCGGTCGAGCCGATGTCGGAGGGCACAGCGCTCGCTTCCGCTTACGGCCGCAGCGACGGAATCCAGGTGCGCGGAGTTAGGCCCGAGGACATTCGCGCCAACAAGCTTATCACTGACAGCATAGCCGAGGGCGCCCGCGTCCGGGCCCTGCCGCCCGCGGAACAGAGCACGGAATATTGGCGTCGCCCGATGGGCGATGGAACGCTAAGTAGCTTTGGCGTGGCGGAATACGGACTCGCGAAGCAGATCGTCATCGGCGACATGTTTGCGAATGCTCTCGGGATAGGCGTGGGCGACACGCTGAGCCTTACACAATCGAACGGCCCTAGAACGCCGTTGGGAACCGTACCGAGGTCGGTCCCATATACCGTCACCGCCATCTACCATGTCGGTAACGAGCGGTATGATCGCTATGTCGCTTTCCTGCCAATTGAGTCCGCCAAGTCGTTTTTTGGAGACGACGAGGGTTATCCCATTGTCGGCATCCGGCTCGCCGACCCCAATTCCGCCGAACGC